>Ga0209075_1000099_pt1 | contig 70969 bp, 57 predicted proteins | sample Stecom2011_FD_187523 | JGI IMG/M metagenome (GOLD analysis project Ga0209075, IMG submission 187523) | Agricultural soil microbial communities from Utah to study Nitrogen management - Steer compost 2011 (SPAdes) (version 2) | ecosystem: Environmental > Terrestrial > Soil > Agricultural land... | reverse complement strand
CCCGAAATGTAAATACTCGAACCTTAAAATCAACTAATAATATTACTCTCTTTACCAAATCGCTTGTAAGAAAACAATACTGATAACGCAGCGACAGCAACCATGGTCATAAAACTAATGATCATCAAGATTGGATCGATGGTTCCTGCAACGATTTCTTTTGTGGCCAATACGATATTGACAATCGGAATGAACGCTGTAGTATAGTCGAGTTCAATGTTAGGTAAAAAACCTATAAAAGTAGGGAGTATGACAACAAAGTTGACTGGAGTTAATACACTCTGTGCCTCTTTAAATGACTTTGCGTATATTGTTGCTGGTATCATTATTCCGGCAAAGAAAATAGTCAATGGTAAAAGAAGAACAAATAAACTCAGTATAAATGTAGGAGTTAGTATTCCATCGATAACAGTCATTATTGCAGGATTGTCCACTAAATTGAAAACCCGAAGTCCTAAAAACAAACCGAGTAAAGAAAAACTTGCTGCAGCTATTCCTGATAGAACAATCACTAGCATTTTACCGATTAATATTTTCCAACGTGGAACTGGAGTAGTCAATAGAGTCTCAAGGGTTTTTCTTTCTTTTTCTCCTGTGAATAAATCTATGGCTGGATACATACATCCAATGAATCCAAAAATGATGAATAAATAGGGGAGGACACCACCTGCTAATTTTCCTATGACTTCTTTTTCACTTGAAAAATCAATGTATTGCTCCGCAATGGGCTCGATAAGTTGCGTGTCTAAATTTAACCTCTCAAAACGTTGCGTTAAAAAAGTGTTTTTAATTTCAGAAAGATAGGTTTGAACCCGTGCCTTGTTTCCTACATTTACTCCTTTATGAAAAATGAGAACTGTTGATTGCTTGTTCTCAGCTTGTTCATCATCAAAACTTGTGGGAATAAAAAAGGCCAGTTGAATCGAGTCATTGTTAATGTCTTTCCTTAATCCTAAAGTATCTTCTCGAAAAATCAACTCTTTTGGTCCCAATGTGTCAGGGATGGAGGCAAGTGTTTGTGAGAATTGATTGTCTGTTTTATCAGAAATCAATGCAATTTTTAAAACCTCTTCTTTTTGTTGCTCGGCAAAATGCTTGGTGACAGTTGTCGAAAGCCCAATAATTAATGGGAAAACCAAGATAGGAACTACAATCATTGCGATAATCGTTCTGCGATCTCGTAATGTGTCTTTTAATTCTTTTTTAAATATTGTAAATATCATGGCTTAATTGTTTTCGTTGATGATGCGGATGAATTCTTCAGTTAAATTCTTGGTTTGCATGTTGTCACGGAAGTCTTGCATGCTGCTACGGTGAATTATCGTTCCTTTATGGATTATGGCGAGGTCATCACACAGCAAGTCTACTTCGCTCATAATGTGAGAGGAGAAAATGACTGTTTTTCCTTGTGTTTTGCAATCACTGATGAGCTTAATGATGTTTTCTGCTGTTATGACGTCTAATCCACTGGTTGGCTCGTCAAATACAACTACGTCTGGATCGTGTATCATCGTTCTGGCAATGGAGACTTTTTGTTTCATTCCTGTACTTAATCGACCAATGCGTTGATCTTGGAAGTCGTGCATTCCCAATAAGGTGTATAAATGTTCTTTTCGTTGCTCGTAGTCAGCATCTGAAACTCCATATAGCTTTGCAAAATAAGCGATGATCTCATTTGCTGTTAACCGCTCATAGAGTCCTGTAGAACCCGTAAGAAAACCAATCACTTTTTTGGCTTCATTGGGTTGTTTCTGAATGTCAATACCGTTGATTTTGATGGAGCCTTGACTGGGTTTTAATATTCCTGCGAGCATGCGTAATGTCGTCGTTTTTCCAGCGCCATTTGGACCAAGTAGTGAGAAGATACGTCCAGGTTGACATTCAAAACTCACATCTTCAACGGCTAAAGCAAACTTATCGGTGGTATTGTTTTCCTTTTGTTGCTTTTTCGTTAACTCAAACTCTTTGCGTATGTTTTCTACTTGAATCATAAGTGTTCTATGTTGATAATCTTTAAATATTCACCACACTTTTGTAGGGAATATCATAATTGTACGGTGTGATTATGAAGGCATAAAGATAGTAAATTCTGTTATAATACTTGATTTATTACTTGAAACTTAAAAGAATTATCAATTGATTTTATTGTGCTATCATTTTTGCGATTTTTTGAGCGATTTCTTTGTTGTAAATTCGCGCTCCGCAGATATGACAACCGTCTATTTCATAAAACGCTTTGGGTTCATTCGCATGGTCATATATCTTTTTTCCCATTTCAAATGGTACAACATTGTCTTCTGTGCTGTGAATGACAAGGATGGGTTTGTTGAACTGCTGAACAGATTCGATTGCACTATACTGTTCTTTTACAAATATTTTTCCTAGAAAACCTGCGAAGTGGATGCCAATGTCCTTGTGTGAGGAAAAGGCGCCTTCTACTACCAAAGCATCAATTTTATCTTGATTTTGAGCGGCTACTACCGTGGCTAAATGTCCACCCAGTGACTGACCGTAGAGCACAATATCTGTTCCTTTAACATCTGGTCGGTTCAGGATATAGTTCAGGGCAGAGTTTCCATCTTTTAATACATTTTTTCGCGTGGCCCTTCCTTCAGAAAATCCGTATCCGCTATAATCTATGACGAATGCTTGGTAGCCATACTTCAAAAGTAGGGTCATAGACCAGTGTTGACTGGTAATAAATCCGGCATTTCCGTGAAAGAATAAAAGGGTGGCTTTTGGTTTAACATCTTTCGGTGTGAGCATCCAACCATTGAGTAAATTTCCACTTGTGCTTTCAAATAGGGTACTTTCTATGGTGTAATCAAATTCGACGGTGTCTTTTCCATTGCGGATAAATTGGGGTTGATAGTGTTCACCTATGTAGTTTATGGTCACGGTGTCTCCTTCTAAATAAAGGGTTGCCGATTTAGCATCAGGCTTCATTTCTGTAGGCTGAAGATACATTTTATTCAGGTTGCATGCACTGAACATGAACAAGAGAAGGGGAAGAATAAGGTGGATTGTGTATTTAATCATTTTATTACTGGTCTTCCACTTTTGCGTTGTCTCTGTATTTAATTTGTAATCCATAAAGGAAGTTTCGTAAAAATTGATCGTTACACTTTCTGTACTGACGCTGTGATGGATTGCGAAAGAATGAACTTAATTCATGTTTGCTCACCCGCATATTGGCCAAATCAAAGATGTCCAACATATCATTGTCTTGTAAATTTAAAGCAATCTTTAATTTTCTAAGGATAATGTTGTTGTTCAATCGATCTTCAGGTCTCATTTGAGCTCCTTCCTTTTTCCCTCTTTTTTCATTGATGAAACCGTTGAGAAAAGCAGCCAATTCTTTGTCCTCAATTTTAACATGTGAATCATCGTCTTCTTTCTTCAACCAATCACACACTTGAGCACGTGAAGCCTCTAATGCTCCTGAAGCAAAAAGCTCCATCATTTTGTCATCATTATAATCAAATGTATAGCGCAATTGACGTATTATATCGTTGTTTGTCATAGTTTTCCAAAATTAATGATTTTTTTAGAGATGAAATGTTACTATTTTATAGTTTTAATCTTCTCCTATAATAAGGTAGGCTTTTAATTTTTCCAAAGTAGCCGTTCCAATTCCTCTGATTTCTAAAAGATCATCTAAACTTGAAAACACGCCTTTTTCTTCTCTGTATTGTATGATTGTTTCTGCTGTTTTTGGACCTACGGATGGTACAAGTGACAGTTCTTCAATTGTTGCTGTGTTGATGTCTAACGGAAATAAGTTCTTGAGTATTGTTGCTTCAGAGGTAAGGACTTTGGTATCAACTAATTCTGGACAATCCCACATTCCACGGTAGTTTGTTTTGGCTTGTTCTTCAGCTAATTTGAATGAAAGTATGGAGTCTGGTTGTTGTCTACCATAATAAGAAAACGTAGCGTTTCCAGTTTCGATCATTTTTCTGTTTACATTAATTAATTGGGTGTCTTTTTTTGCGGTGATGTATCCAGAATAACGTCCAAACCTATGTGATGGTTCTTCTTTTCCTGCTGTTATTCTTAAGGCTGCTCCTTCAATTAGAGAATCAAGAAACTGCAAGGATTCTTCAGCATAATAGTAACTTGAATCTTTGTGACCAGCCCAGTTTCTCGGAATTTTCACACCCAACAATTCAACGGGATAAAATAAGTTGGTTGCTAACTCCACCTCAATATTTCCATTTCTACCTATTCTAAAGTTATCATACCAAATATTGGTGTCTAGGCTGGGGTAGTGGTGATAGCTTTCTCCCTTTGCCCGACTCATAACACCTTTGAAATCTTGAAAGAATTGATTGGCTATTTTATTGTCATAAATCATCAAAATGTTCTCATCATTGGCAACTTCAGCAGCTGCGGAAAAATTATAAGAACCCACAATGGTAAGCGCTTTGTGTTTTTCGGGATAAGGATACTCTGCATCAATGATTATGGTTTTTGCGTGAAGTTTTCGCACTTCTTTTCCAGGGAGTATAAGTCTGTTTCCAAACGCCATTTCAGGTTTTGCCCAAATTTGGTCGTTGTTCCTATATCGTGCGTAAAAAGCAGGATCTATAACGCCTTCTAAAATGATCTCTCCGCGACCTGAACGCTCTATCATAGCTTCGCTAATGGGAATGTTTGGACTGATGGCAAAGGCTAAAAAACGAACATCATGTTTTGCGTATTCGTTAATTAGTGTGGTTATTCTTTTCGAAATACTAGGCTTGGTTTTGTTCCTGTCCATGGGGCCGAAGTAAACCTCTACTTTAATATCGTTGATGTGGTGAATGTTTTTTGAAACATTGCGTTTGTCTTTGTGAAATCTAGCTTTTCTGGCATTGGGAATTGCAGTTTTACTTCCCCACATTTGCTTAAACTCTTCTAGGTATGCTCCTGCAATTCCACTGTCTTTGATGACTAGTACAACGTTGGTGTTCCATGGACCAGTATAAGTAATGTTCATGGAACCTGTCCATAAATAGTCGTCTTCTGGATCTTCACTTAAGGCGTCAAACACAGCGAATTTATGGTGCATGTTCGCTCCTGAATTAGGAAGTTTTTCATTTAAGGCAATAATTCTTCCATCGGGATGATAAATTGTACCACTGTCATCGATGTTATATATTCCAGCCGCCCTCAAAGTATCCCACATGGGATGAGTAAAACGAGGAGCGTGATCTCTATGAATAACATCTGTAATGACCCTTACCCGAACACCTCTTCGTGATGCATTTGCCAAGGCGTGACCTACACGCATGTTTTGCAAGTCATAGGCTACAAGGTCTATACTGTATTGCGCGCTATCAATTCGATCGATAAGGGGTTGAATGAGGTCGTATTCACCTAAAGCTTTGTTGTCGGGCAGTGCGAAGTTATGGTCGGGAATAGAATTAAAATAAGTTCTAATCCATTCGACTTTGCTGGTGTCTTTTTTCTTGCATGCAAATGAATACGTGCTGAATAGTAGAAAGAAAAGCAAGAGTGTTTTTTGTGTCATGTGCTGATTAAAAATTCACTAATCAAACTAAAGGCTTAATTTTTCAATTCTATTTCCTTTTAAAATTGGAATAACCTTCATTTGATTAGGGGTAAGACAAAATTTAATATCTTCATTCAAATTTAATCTTTTTAATCTTCTTCTATGTGAACTTGCTTTTAAGAATCCAAAATAATTGTCTTTTGCTGCAAGATAAAGGTATTTCGCTGCTACTGAAGAATCGTCATCGGATGTGAATTTCCCTGTTTTCAACAAACCTTCTGCAATTGCTCCTCCGCAAATGGTATCTTCTAAGTTGAATTTATCTTTCCAACCTGAACATAGACAAACAACGTTTTGCTCTTGTTGTATCAACCAGTCAATCAGGTAATCAAGGTTAGTTAAAGCCCCAATTACTACTGTTGGCGCTTCTTTTGCAATATTGATGGCGCGAGTTCCATTAGTGGTTGACAGTACTATGTCTTTCCCTTTTAGTGCTGGCTTCATATAACTGTAAGGGGAATTACCAAAGTCAAAACCTTCTACGATTTCTCCTTGTCTTTCTGCGCCGACTAAAAAACCTTTGTCTTGGTAAGCCTTCGCTTCTTCAATTGTAGATACAGGGATCACACTATTCACTCCGTTGTCAATGGCCGAACAAATAGCTGTTGTTGCACGCAATACATCGATTACTACCACAATGTCAAAGCGTCCTTTATAATATTCGTAATCTCCCGGGGTATAACACACCTCAATAAATTTCTTTTGCATGCAGCGAAAGTAATGAATTTCCATAAATAGTAGACGAGACAAAAGTAATCTTTACAAGAACTCAAGATTGACTTGATTATAAACTGGTGTTTATCAGGTCTTTTTGCCGCGTGATTTAATTGTTAGAACATCCTTTGGATAAAATCGCCTGATTTATTTTATTTTTAACGATATTTGTATGTTAAACTATGAAATTGAACGTAACATGTAACAGATTGTACTAGATTACGTTCTATATACTAATAAATGAAATATCTTTTCTCAGTCATAACGGTTCTATTGTTCAGCATTGCCTTTTCTTTTGGGCAAAAAGTTACCTATGAAGGGAAGGTTTCTGATATGGATACAAAAAAATCTATGTCAGGTGTTACCATTCGTGTTCTAGAAAATGGTGCAGAAGTTTATAAGCATGTAACAAAATCTAATGGAAATTATAGGGTAGAGTTTTCACCTGGTAAAGCGTTTACTATAGAATATTCTAAACCTGGGTATGTTACCAAAATAATTAAAGTTGATGTTGTTAAGGTATTTGAAGAGGACATGCCCCCAGGAGGAAATATATTCCCGCCCATTGATATTGATTTATTTACAGAGAGGGACGCTGATTTTTCCTTTTTGAAAACAGAACCTGTTGTGGAATGGTACTTTGACCGAGACCGTATGACTTATGATCCAGGTCCAGCAAATCGAACTAAAAAGAAAATTATAGATAAGTTGGAAGAGGCGGAGCAGGCGTCTGGTCAAAATGAAGCAAAGTACAATGCTTTAATTCAAGAGGCAGATCAACTTTACAATGAAAAGAAATACGAACAAGCATTAGATAAATATGTAGCTGCTCTGCAAGTCCCCGATAAGCAAGCAGAAAAACATCCCAACAACAGATTAATCGAAATTGAAGCCTTACTGCAGAAAAAAGCGGAAGAGGAATTGGCGTTCCAGCAAGATAATCAGGCGTATTTGAATTTGATTGAAGCGGCAGATAACCTAGCCAGTAATAAAGAATATGATAAAGCAATTGCTAAATACAGCGAAGCAAGCGCCATGAAATCGGATGAGCAATATCCAAAAGATAAAATTGAAGAACTTAAGGATTTACAAGCCAATGCTGCCAAGCAAGAAGAATACGATAAACTGATTCAGCAAGCAGATGGATTCTTTAAACAGAATAGTTTACAAGCTGCTCGTGATAAATATCAAGCGGCTAGCCGAGTGCTCCCCAATGAACAATATCCACAAGATAGGTTAAAAACGATAGCGGATCAATTGGATGCTCAGTCGGCAGAAAGAGAACGTAGAGATAATTATAATAAAGCCATAGAGGCTGCGGATGCTTTGTTCGATAAGGAAGATTATGCGGGAGCTATAGAGAAGTATAAGGAAGCGATTACCTATGAAAGTGCAGCAACTTATCCTGTGGAAAGAATAAGCATGGCTACAACAAAACTTGAAGAGCAACAAGCGGCCAACGCTAATATTGAAGCTTTCAATCAATTGGTTGCTGAAGGAGATGAGCAAGTTACTGCCGAAAATTATCAGTCAGCAGTAGATAAATACAACGAAGCTTTAGGGTTACTGCAAGACAATACTGTTGTGGTCAAACGTGATAATGCCCAAGAGGCCCTTGAGCAGCAACAAGCTCAAATGGCTCAGCAAAATCAAATCTCAGAATTACTTTCAAGTGCGGCAACAAAAATACAAAATGAAGATTTTACCGGAGCGATTGCCGATTATGATGTTGTTTTAGGTTTGGATAGTCAAAATGCAGAAGCGATTGCGGGAAAAGCAAATGCCGAAGCTTTAATGGCGCAGAAAGAAGCGGCAGCTGCGGATCAAGAAAAAGCCAATCAAATAGCTGCTTTACTAGCCAGTGCAGAAGAAAAGTTGAGCAGTGAAAACTATACAGAAGCACTTGTTGATTTTGAAGCTGTTTTAGCTTTAGATGTTCAAAACGCTACTGCTATTGAAGGTAAAGGAAGAACTGAAGCACTATTGAATGAAAAGCAAAATAAGGCCGCTGAAGAAGCTGAGTTTAATCAGTTGGTGAGTGAGGCGGATCAAGCTTTTAACGACGAAAATTGGGAAGAGGCCAAAACAAAATATATTGCAGCAAAAGGAATTTTTAATGACCGACCGCATGTAAACGACAGGATTGAAGCCATAAGAGCTAAACAAGAACAACTAGGAAATCAAGAGCGGATTGCAGAAGAGATTCAGGTGTTGATGGATCAAGCGACAACATTAAAGGCACAAAACAAATGGAGTGAAGCGATCCTAAAATATGAAGAAGCTATTCAATTAGATGGAAACCGTGAAGATATTAAAGCTCTATTAACTGCTGCCAAAACCAGTAAAGAGGAGTTTGACGCTCAACAATCTAAGGAAGAACAATTCGCTCAGTTGAAACAAGAAGCAAATGTCTTGATGGCGCAAAAGAATTGGGCAGGAGCCAAAGAAAAATTTGAAGCTGCACTTGCCATTAATGAAGATGCTGAAATTAGAACCAGTTTAGAATTGATTGCGCAAAAAGAAGCTGAGGAAGCCAATAATCAAGAAGCAGAATTGGCATATGAAGCAAAAATGGCTGAAGGAGAATCGTTCGCAGCGGCGGAAGAATATGAAAAAGCGATGACTGCTTTCAACGAAGCTTTGAATCTTAAAGAAAATGATGCTGTAGCAAAAAGTCGAATTGCAGATATGCTACAAAAGATTGATCAAAAGAATCAGTTGGCTGAAAAAAATGAGCGTTATAACGCAGCTATGGTGGAAGGAAACAAAGCCCTTTCTAATAAAGATTATTCAGCTGCAATTAAGTTTTTTGACGATGCTTTAATTGAAAAACCATTGGATCCTGAAGCGACTCAACTAAAAAATCAGGCAAAAGAGTTAATTAAAGGACTTCAGTCTGAGGAGGAGCAATACATGGCTTTATTAAATTCAGGACAAACTAAATTTGATGAAGCCCTTTCGAACAACAATCACATTCCTACTTTAGAAGAAGCTAAAGCCATTTATGTTCAGGCTCAAAATATGAGACCAAATGCATCCTTACCTCAAAATAAGATTGTAGAAATCGATGAGTTATTGCGACAAATTGAGGAAGCAAAAGAACAAGAAGGTGCATTGGCTGAACTTGACCGTCAGTACCAGGAGCAGATAGAATTGGCAAATGTAGCCGCACAAGACTTTAAGTACCAAAACGCTATTGATTATTTAAAAGCAGCTTCTAATTTAAAGCCTAATGAGCAATATCCTAAAACTAAAATCAGTGAATACCAGGCTTTGTTAGACCAAATAGCCTCGCAGAATGCAAAAGATACGCAGTATACGAATTTGATAAATAAAGCAGATTTGGCATTTGACAACAAGAATTATGAGGAAAGTATTGCCTTCTACAATGATGCCCTAAAGGTTAAAGAAGATGAAGAATATCCAAAATCGCAAATTCAATTGGCTCTAAAAAACATTGAGGATATAGCGAATAACTCTGTGAACCAAGAATATCAGAATTTCATCGATCAGGCGGATGCATATTTTGCCAATAAGCAATATCAAGAGGCACTTGGAGCATATAAGTCGGCATTGTCTGTTCAAGAAAATGATTCTTATGCTAAAGATAAAGTAGATGAAGTTGAGCAGATCCTTAATAATTTGGATAAAATAGAAAAAGAAGAAGCAGAACGATTAGAGCGATTTAATGAACGTATTGCGGCAGCTGATGCCATGTTTGATCAAGAAAACTTTATTGATGCCAAAAAAGAATACGAAAAAGCACTTCAAATTGACCCGAATAGTGTGTATGCGAATGACCGTATGCAGTTAAGTGTGGTTAAAGCGAAAGAGAAAACGGAAAGAGGGGATAACGTTCGTTATCAAAAAATCTTGACTAAAGCGGATGAGTATTTCGATGATGAAAATTATGATAAAGCAATCAGTCTTTATGAAAGAGCAATTAAATTAAGAAGCTATGACCAATATCCAGTAGATAAGATAGCTGAAATTACAGCGATTCTTAATGGTAACGTAAAAACAGAAAGTACAGTCGAATACCTAGGAGAGGAAGAGAATATTTCTATTATTGAAGGAGCGGCCTTGCTGGAAGCAGGAGCAAGGCAAAGGGAGCAGATGAAGTTGGAGTCGGTTCAAAAAGAATTGAGAAGAAACGAAGGTTTGGCAGAAGAAAGGTCTGCTACTGATTTTGAAGAGCGTGTTGCTTATGAAAATGAAATTTTATCTATAAAAGACCGAAGAGATCAGATAACGATTGATGAACACGATAAATTAAGGGTCTTTATTGAGCAGGTTGACAATGAGGAGTTCAATTTGGAAATCAGAAGCAACCAAAATAATTTATTTGAACGAGGAGAAGCCTTGAGAGCAAACCAAAACATTGTTTACATCAACGATGGAATGGATGAATTAAGACAGCAATTAACCCACGACCATGTTGAAACTATTGAGAGAATTAAAGGTGTAGAAGAAGCTAGAGAAATTCAAAATACAGCCGAAGCAGCGCATCACCAAGTGAGGGTAACATCCACAGAAGAGGAAATTCTAAAAATTGATAAGCAACAAGATGCTTTTTTCCTTTTAAGTGAAGAACAACGTAAAGACAATGAAGTCAAAGTGGATGAAATCATTAAAGGCAGAGAGTTAAGGTCATTTGAAGAGCGTTCTGCAGAGTATGATCAAGTGGTACAAATTCAAGATGAAGCGCTTTTAGCTGAAATGAAAGTTGCTGAATCTACGGAAGAAAAAAGCGCCATTCATCAACAATTACAAGATGATATTTATGCTTTAGATGCTGCCTTGCAACGTAAGTTTGACCAAGAGACTGATGAAGCTTATCAAGAACAATTGTTAATTGATAGTCAATATACTGCTGCTTCTAATCAATTTGACCAATCAAAAGAGGGGAAAGACGATGCGAGACAATTGGCTTTGGAAGTATTGAAAGAAATGGATCAGAAAGATGTTGAACAAATGCTTGTCCGTTCGAATAAGCAGTATGCTGAAACCCAAAACACCATAAAGGAAGTTGAAACGGTTCAAAATATGCAGGATGAACAAGGGCAACAACAAAGAGAAGATTTAGCATTGATTAACGAGCATGTAAAAGATCAGCAAGATGCAATGGAGCGTGCTAGTGAGTTGAGAAATCAAGATGAAAAAACACAGCGAAATAACACAGTTAACGAAATTGAAAGAATTAAAAAGCAAGAGGAGTTAGCGAATGAGATCAAAGCAGAAAAAGTTAAGGAGAACTACGAAGATGTGAAAGGTTTAAATGCAAGCATTGATAGTCAAGCTCAATTGCGCGATGAGGCTTCTAAAAGAGATAAGTTCAAGACACAAGAATTGGTGAATCAATTGGAGGAGAATAAACTGACTTTTAATGAGGCAATAGCAAACACACTTGGTGATGAATACCCTGAAGGTGTTTCTCAAGAAAATTATATCCGAAAAGATAAAGATGGAATTCCAGTAAAGATTGTTACCCGTCGTTTTGTTGTTCAAAATGGAAGAGGAGATATTTATATTAGAATTCAGAGTAGAAATGGCTTAACGTACAGTAAGAACGGTATGCCTGTAACAGAGCAAAGTTGGATTAATGGAACAGAAAACGCCAAGTTGGAAAAACACTATTAGAAAAAAGTTTTTTCTAGAATCTTCATTCTACTTGTGGATGGTCTTTATGATAGGAATAAGTTCTTGTACTGCACCAGAAAAGTCCAATAAACCACAAAACAAAACCATTCAAAAAACACAAGTTCCCAATACCAAAAATGTTTGGTTGGAGAATAAAACTAGTATCAAGGGAAAAGCATTGGGTACCACTTTTGTAATTAAAACAGGGGAAGACTCTTTGAAGGCTGCTCCTATGGAAATAGAGGAGTTGTTTGAAGGGTTTAATGCTGAATTATCAACTTATATTGACGCTTCTTTAATTAGTCAATTTAACGCATCTAATTCTAGTATTGATCTTAATTCAACTTTGTACTTTCAATCTTGTTTTGAGTTGAGTCAAGAAGTATACGACTACACAGAAGGAGCGTTTGACCCAACCGTTTATCCATTGGTCAGCTTGTGGGGATTTTTTAAGGACATTGAGAAAGCACCTACAGCGGTTGAGATAGATAGTGTATTGAATTTCGTCGGGTTTGATAACAATGATCACTACAGTTATAATGATGGTGTTTTAACAAAATTAGACCCTCGCTTTAAATTGGTGTTTAATGCTATCGCAAAAGGTCAGGCCGTTGATGTGCTTGCAGATTATCTTGATGGCAAAGGTCATCAGAGCTACTTCATTGAAGTGGGGGGTGAAATTCGTGTGAAAGGAATGAACGATAGGGGCACCAAGTGGGTGATAGGTGTTGACGAACCTGTGGAAGTAAATACAGGGAATGAAGGCCTTTCAAAACGAGATTTAGAAAATTATATTGAAGTTAGTGATCGTGCTGTGGCAACATCAGGGAATTATAGGGATTTTTATGTCTTGGATGGAAAAAAGTACAGTCACACCTTAAGTCCAGTTACTGGAAGACCAGTTCGACATCACATTCTTAGTGCAACTGTAATTGCTGATGATGCAGCATCGGCAGATGCTTATGCAACTGCGTTTATGGTAATGGGGGTCGAGAAATCTTTGGACTTGATCAAAAAGCATCCTGAATTGAATTTGGAGGCGTATTTACTTTTCGATGGCGGTAGCGGTAGAATTGAAAGGGCTTACAGCAAAGGAATGACACAATATTTAATGAAATAATCTGGGTACTCCACATAATTTTTATTACATTGTAGATATGAGAAATAAATTAAATATACTATTGGCTTTTTTATGGATGGGGTTAACTGTTGTAGCACAAACACCACAACATGTTACCCAAAATGATAAAGAACAGACTAATTTTTGGGAGTCTCCAACGGCGATGATAATCGGAGCTGTGATCATACTTGCGTTAATTCTTACCAGGACCTGGTCTAAACGAATTCATAAAAACAGAGACGAAATCATTCGTCAAGAGAAAGAAGAAAAGGAAAATAAAGAATAAAAAAAAGTAGGGAAGTCCCTACTTTTTGTCTTTTACCGCTATTGTATGTCCCATTCGGTCACGCTTGGTTTCCAAATAAAACTTATTGTGTTTATTGCTTTCAATTTCTAAAGATACATTTTCAACGACTTCTAAACCGTATCCAATAAGACCTGTTCGCTTTGTTGGATTGTTGGTCATCAAGCGCATTTTACGTACGTTTAAATCGCGTAAAATCTGAGCACCAATTCCGTAATCCCTTTGGTCTCCTTTAAATCCTAATTTTTCGTTCGCTTGTACTGTATCGTAACCTTCTTCTTGAAGCTTATACGCTTTAAGTTTGTTGATCATTCCAATTCCACGACCTTCTTGATTCATGTATACAATCACTCCTTTTCCTTCTTCTTGAATCATTCGCATAGCCTCGTGCAATTGCGGTCCGCAGTCACATCTACAAGAACCAAAGATGTCTCCAGTCATACATGAACTGTGTACACGTGTTAAAACAGGTTCATCTGTTTCCCATTCCCCTTTAATTAAGGCCAAATGTTCCTCACCACTATTTTTGTCGGTATAGGCCACCATTTCGAAATCTCCAAATTCAGTGGGCAGTTGAATTTTAACTTGACGTTCAACCAGACTTTCTTTCTTTAATCTATATTTGATTAAATCTTCAATGGTAATGATTTTCACATCAAAACGTTCTGCAATCTTAGCCAATTGAGGCAATCGCGCCATTGAACCATCTTCATTTAATATTTCTACGATTAATCCAGCGGGTTGAAATCCTGCAAGTCGAGCTAAATCAATAGCTGCTTCTGTATGTCCAGCACGTCTTAATACTCCTCCTCGTTTTGCGCGTAATGGAAAGATATGTCCAGGTTTTCCTAATTCCTCTGGTTTTGTATTGGGGTCAATTAAAGCCTTCACTGTTTTGTATCGATCGCTTGCTGATATTCCAGTGGTGCAACCATGACCGATTAAGTCTACAGATACTGTGAAAGGCGTTTCATATGCCGCTGAATTAGATTGCACCATAAGGTCCAATCCTAACTCATCACACCTGTCTTCAACTAAAGGAGCGCAAATTAACCCACGACCATGTGTGGCCATAAAGTTGATAATTTCTGGAGTTACATTTTCTGCGGCCGTTAAGAAATCACCCTCATTCTCTCTGTCCTCATCGTCAACTACAATTACAACTTTTCCCGCTTTGATGTCTTCAATAGCTTCTTCTATGGTATTCAATTTATATTGCATAACTGTATTCTGAAATTTAATGCAAAAGTACGACAATAAAGCCGGATAATAAACTCATTCCTTGATTAGTTGAACGAGTTTGTCGGTTACAGAGCTCCACTGGTAATTATCCACGATGAAAGCACGTCCATTGTCGATAAGTTTTTGCTTTAATTCTGGAGCATTTTGCAAGCGCTTGATTTGATGTGCAAATGCTTCTGCATCATCGGCAATAAGGATTTCTTGTTCTGGTTTTGCTCCAAGTGCATTATTGGCTAAGGTTGTTGTTATACATGGTATTCCTAACGCCATTGCTTCTAAGAGTTTATTCTGAAGTCCTGTACCTAAAAACATTGGGGCTACAAATATTTCAGCACTGCAATAGGCCGCTTTTATATCGTCTACATAACCTGTGATCTCAACATGAGAACTGGCGAGTTTAAGAACTTCTTTTGCAGGAGAGGAACCAGCAATTTTTACCTTTGTGGAAGGTGATATCAAAGGCACTATATCTTGAACGATAAACTGTGCTGCCGTTACGTTTGGTGGATAAGACATGTTTCCTGTAAAAACCAATTCCGCTGATTTACTTTGTTGTTGATTAACTTCTAAAAAAGAAGCGTCAACTCCGTTGGGAATGACATGGATTTGTGCTCTGTTTTTATGAAAAATATACTGTTTGTCTTGCTGTGAAATTATGGTGTGGTGCTCAAAATATTCAAAAATTGAATTTTCATAATAAGTCAAACGCTTGAATTCATTTTCAAATATATAGTGTTTGATGAATTTTGCGTTTTTTGAACGTCTTTCCATTCCTTTTGAAAGCGCATCCATATAATCTATCGTTTTCGGGCAATGGTGGTAGTTTTTAACATATTCAGCTGCACGAATCAACTGACAATAAATATGATCTGGCCGAATCTCTTGTAATATTCGGTTGACTTTTTTGTGTATTGAATAGTGATGGAAATACCCGACCTGAATAGGTTTTCTACTCAATAATTTGGAAAGAACTCCCCAAAGTTTTTTCGGAAGTGATATCGGAAACACATTGATACTGGCACAAAATGGACGCAATTGATCAATGTCCGTTGGATTGACTTTCTGTTCTGAAGTACTGATTAAATGGACTTCAAAATGGTTAGCCAATTGCTTGATCTGATGATACGCACGCAGTTTATCTCCTTTTTCCAATGGATAAGGGAAGCGTGAAGTCACAATGACGAGCTTTTTATATGTCTTTGATGAATGCAATGAGTCTTCGGGTTAACTTTTCTTCACTATAGTTATTTTTGATGAATAACTTTGAGTTTTTACCTAATTTCCTTCTTAAGTTTTTGTCTAAATGCAAACGGTACATTAATTCTCTAAATTCATCTGGATCATCAGCTATTAAAACTTCTTTTTCATGAGTAACATCTACACCTCTAACGCCTTCTGATGTGGTAATGATGGGTTTTCCCATGGCCATGTTTTCTAATAGCTTTATTTTGATCCCACTACCGGAATGCATTGGTATGATACAAATTCCATGCGCACTGATGAAGTCTAAAGCGTTTTCTACTTCTCCAACATTTTCAACACTGGGATGATTGTATTGATTGGTTTTTAGACCTTTTCCACCCAAATAAAACTTTGTTCCTTTTAATCCTTCTGGAATAACATTATTCAAAAACCATTGAATTCCATCTATATTAGGCTTCCAGTCCATTGCTCCTAAAAAATAAAAGTCAGAAAGGGAATAATCTGTCGGAGGAAATTTGGTTTTAACAGCTGTCGGAATTGCAGTGGTAGTGACTTCTGGTTCGAACTGTTGAAAAAATAAAGCATCTTCTTCTGTGATGGATACAATTCCGTCAACTTTGGCTAATTCTGTTCTTTCATATTTCTCAAGCTGCGAGGACAATCGATTAAAGTACCAACGTTTTAAAAATATTGGGGATTTCTCGGCCATTGAACTCCATATTTCATGCTCTAAATTGTGTGCACGAACAATCACTTTGATGCCCTTTTCTTTGAATAAGGAAAGGTATGGTAAAAGGTAAATACTTTCAAGTATTGCTGTGTCATACTTGTTGTTATTCAAATGTGTTTTTATTGTTTTTGCAACTTTAGGATCGTAAAAACGCGCAACATTATAGGACTTATTTCTGACCAAGTAGTATAGTGCGCCCAATAAATTGGTTTTCGTATTGACGATTGAAGAATCCATTTCCATTCTTTCTTTCCAAGTCTGAGGATACATTTCAGGAGCGTATGGATGTTTATAAGTGGATAATGTGAAATGAAAAACCTCTATTTCTGAAGACGACAATAAAGATTTCAATACGCTCGAAATTGCAATGCATCCGCCATCTCTTAATGGAAAAGGAGGTTTGTTCGAAAAATGAAAAACTCTATGCATTCTTCTTTTTCTTTTTAAATATTTTGGGTAATGTTACTACGCTTCTGTCGTTTGCAGCACTCATCATAAGTAAGGCAGCAATTGGAGAGAGTATAATGTTTGGACCCCACATTCCGAAGAAAGGGGAGAGTACAATGCTTTCAGCCATTCCATCACCTATCGTAATTAAAACAAAATAGATCATAAAGAGTAAAGCCGCAATGACAACAGGAGCACCAAACCCTCCTCTTTTAACAATGGCACCTAGCGGTGCACCAACAAAAAACAGTACGATAATAGAGAAAGAAAGTGCAAACTTACGGTGAAATTCAATTTCATACCTGCGCATTGTGCGATGACGATTTTTTTCGATTTCTACTTGCCCTTCTAATGATTTTATATTGTTTCTTAATTGAGATTTCATGTGAGAGATGGTTTTCATCTTTAACTCTTCGGTCATGTCTTCAATTTGATATATCGGTACGATAGAAAGGGTAGAATCACGCTTCGTTTTTGCATCGTGTTGATCTGCCAAAGGTGGGGTGTCTAAGTCCATCTCCTTTATATCTTTTTCAGGTACAGGTGAAACCTCCCTTATTTTCTTGTTTCGTTCTATATATTCCTCTAGTTGCTGTCTTTGTACTGTGTCCATTTCTTGCTCTGTGGAATAGTGTATAGCCTGGAAATAGGCGTGTTTGGCTTTACTGTTAAAAGACAAGGACTTCATGAGGTCTTGGTAGATATTCTTAATAGAGTCTGCAGTTTCATTGATTTGAAATACATTCAACATTTCATAATCATTTTTAAACATGTCGTCTTTTGTACGTTGCAACTGAAAACCACTCATATCCATTTTGTAGGTTGCTGTTTTAAAGTCAGATTTTCTGCCCGGAAAAATACTTGAACCTGAACTTTTTTTCTTTCCAGATGCTTGAAAGTCGGGGGCACTGGAAAGTTCTTCTACTACGCTTCCATCAAACAGTTTGAAAAATAGAAACTCTCCATTCGTTGATTGATAAAATTCTCCAGATTTGGCTGTAATGGTTTTTATTTCATTACTCACACGTCGGTCGTGAATAATGATGTCTTTGAAATGATTGTCCTTTCCATCCTTTATTTTTATACTGAACCCATCAATTTCTTGTGTATAGGAGCCGGGCTTTAAAAATGAAGTCATCTTTTTCTCTTGTATGTCCCAAATAATTGAATGCCACTTGTAATTGGCTATGGGGATAACATAGTTTGAAAAATAAAATGTTCCAATGGCAATGAGTATAACCACTCCTGTGAGCGGGCGTAGAATACGATAGATTGAAAGTCCACTAGATTTTAATGCGGTAAGCTCATTTGACTCACCAAGATTTCCCATCACAATTAATGATGAAAGTAAAATCGCAAGCGGTAAAGCTAGCGGCAATAAACTTGCCGAAACATAAAAAAGGAGTTCTAGAATTATTGTGATTTCTAGTCCTTTACCCATTAAATCATCAATGTATTTCCATAGAAACTGCATTACAAGCATAAACATGGAAATAAAAAAGGTCGCTAAAAACGGCCCCACAAATGATTTTATGAAAAAAATGCTGAGTTTTTTCATCGCTTAATTTCAATTGCGAATGTACTGATTTAATTTTTATCCTTGTTGATATTTGTCAGCGCCTTTTGAATTTATTCGCGATTTTTAATACAAAAACAAAGTATGTGTTATTATTTCGAAGGAATGGATGAAAGGAATCATAAAAGTTTTTTCCATATTTGTGGAATGAATAAGTTACCATTAATTCTGTTCTTGTGGGTAATGTCAATTTACTCTGCTATTGGTCAAGAGGATTATTTCCTTACCCCACAAAATAAAGCTTACATCTATCATACCGTTAGAAAAAGCCCCATTTTAGAACAAAATATTGGACGCTATATCGTCTATTCTGGCAAAGAAATTACGCTTCCTAATGGGGAGATAAATTACGATTCAACAGAGCAAGTGATTATTAATCAACCGGAATTGTTGAAGATCTACTCTAATGAAATTCGCCGTTCGCCAAAAGGAATTCTTTCTGAATTATCAAATAAGATGGCCATTTGGGAATTGAATAGTTTGTTGCAGTCTCACAGGAGTAACAGCTTGGTGAAAGACGGAAAAGTTTCAGATTATGAACGGTTTGAACAATTGCTTCTAGAACATTTGCCAGAACAAGCTAAGCGAATAAAAAAAGAAGAACTTCAAGTACACAGGAAAGTTGAAAAACTGTCTAATCCAACCTTAACTTTTAAAGATAAGGTTGCCATGTTGGATGGTTTTGCTGCTTGGACAGAAGAAGAAAAAAAAGAGGTAATCCTTGCGTATAACAATGCAATCAATGAATGGGTGGCACAACGAACTTTTCAAATTTTTGAAAAGCTGGGTGGCGAAGCTGATTATTTTGAAAATGTTTTAACGGCCGCAGGAGATGGTTCTACAACTTCTGGATTGTTTGAAGAACGAGAAAAGGATGAGAGAGGAAGATGGAACAAAGGATTGCCTAAAGCGGTTGGACTTTTTCCTTATGAACCGTATATCGGTATAAAACCTACTTCCAAAAAGAAAAAACCTGAGGTTTTGCCTATGGGATATACCATTCACCAGTTTCAAACTGTAGGAGAAGGAAGAGAAACCAATATTCACATGGATGTTTGGGGGTACAATTCTGAAAAGCAAACAACTGTTGTTATCCAAAAGGCTGGAAACTATTATCCACTTTTTGGTGCAGTAAACACCCGATTTCTTTCTCCTGATTCTACATTTGGGGGAGGCTTGACGTACTATACTTTGATTGGTAGAATTCAAAAGGATATTCAAGAAATTGAAGAGAAAATCAGTGGTAAAAGAGGTTTTGATTATTGGATTGATTACTATGAAAATAAAAAAGACGACACAAAGTTGAGTATCGATAAGACTGAAAAAGAACTGAATGATATTCGCTACAGTACTGTTACAACAAAACCACCAAAGAACAATAAAAAGAAATCAAAACGCACTAAGGCAAATCAAGGCTCTGGACCGCCTATATTAAAAACAGATTCTAAGCGTTCAAAACGGAAAAAACGACAGGATAAAGTCGTAGCGCTTTACGGTCAACTTCAGGCAATCAATAAAAAATTGGCTGCTTTGGCAGAGGAAAGAGAGAAAGCATTGGTTGAACAACAGGCGCTCAATAGAAAGGTACAATTGATGTATGATATGATTGGAACTAAATGGGTCCCTTATCAAGAAAAAGATGGGTTCTATTTATATGAAGATTCAACGCGCTTCGATTTGACAACACAGGAGTTTACTTTTCCTGCAAGCGATAAGCCAGAGGTGTTTGAAGTAAAGCTATTGGCAATTCCTATTTCACATAAAAGTAGTCAGTATGATGAAGTAATGTTACATATCAATATTACTGATGCTCTTCCTTTGTATACTTCACAAGTCCAATTGCGCATTCAAGATTTATTTGATACAGACCAATATGAATTGAAACAAGAGCGATTATTTGTTGAAAAAGATTCTATAGCTGTGGTGGAATTTTTTGAAGCTTTAATGGACAAAAAGAAAAATTTCAAAATCATCGCTAGAGGAGGTGGTGTTGGAAAACTGAAAAATAATCGTGTGGTAATCAATTATGAACCTGAGGAGTTGAATCAATACCCTGGTGCTAGCTCTGAAGACAGACTGATAGCGCGTGAAGATTCAACTTTTAAGCAGTTGAGAACAACCGAAGTTCTTATTCATATTGAAAGAGAAATAGTGCTTCAAGTCAATAGTTTTACGGATCCTGTGCGTAGTAATTTTAATCCGCCTCATAAAGATTTGTTAAGTTTGAAAAACCAATATAACTTGAGTGGTAATCAAATGTTGAGTGCTTACCGTGCTTATTCTACGCTTAAGGCCTTGAAGAATGAATTAAACATCCTGGCAGGTCAGTATTTGTCAAGAAGTGATGCTACAAAAGTCATCGATCGTTTGAATAAAGCAATTGATAAATCAAGGATTACTGTTGGACCAACTTCCGTTAAGTTTAAATCGTTTTAGGGGTGTATCTCTATCTTTAACAATCTTCATGTTGAATAGATGCTTCGTGTACGTTTTCGTTGTTTTAATTTTTCTTGTTGCGATAAGATGTACAGACCGTTTAGCTCATAATGAAATTGAGAAATCATGGTGGAAATACGGCTCTGGACTGCACCTTGGTGATGTTCTTCGTTTTGATGATTCCAATTTGAAAGGCGATACTATTTATCGGAATAACCAACCTGTCGCGATAGTTATTGCTTGCGAGAGAAAAGTTTTAGAAAATTCAGCAGTTCTAAAGTTGAAATCTATTCATAATGAGAAAACAGGTACCTATCATGAGAAGGGGTTGCCCTAAGGACTAAAACTCATCCACTTCGTCTCCAAAGAACTGACCGTTGAAATTAACCAAAAAAAGCTTTTCCGTTGCTCTTGTTAAAGCAGTATACAACCACCTAAAGTAGGACGTGTCCAACATTTCTTCTGTAAGAAATCCTTGATCTACAAAAACACATGCCCATTGTCCACCTTGTGATTTATGGCAAGTAACCGCATAAGCATATTTTACTTGCAATGCATTGAAATAAGGATCAGCCATAATTAGTTCATAACGTTTTTTCTTATTGCGTTCATAAGCATAGTCTTTCTCAACTGAAAAAAACAGTTCTTTCATTTTTTGTCGAGGTAAATTAGGTGCTTCTTCATCAAGGACTTCTAATAAGATTTTGACTTCAAACGGTTCCGCTTCAGGATAGTCGATAAGTTGAACCAAAGCATCAACAAAATCAAATCCATGCATTGTTTCTCTATTTCTTATGCGAACGACCTTAATGGTTTCACCATTTGCAATAAATCCTAGTTTTGAGTTGTCTCCTAACCAGAAATAGTTATTTCTTACGACCATCAATAAATCGTTGGCCACTATTTTCTCATCAAACCAAAAGATTCTGGATCTAATTTGTTGGTTGAATAAATTCGCTCGTTTATTACTCCGGGTAATGACTAAGGTTTCGGTGACTCCGTAATTCGAAAAAGCAGAATCTAATTCATCTTCTAATTCTCCACCATCCAAACGAATCAGGTCATTTTTCCCACTTAAATCAAAAGAAGGGTATGTGTTTTCGGGTGCTGAACGTAAATCTGTGGCGTTTTTTAAAATGTCAGAATCATAAGCTTGTCTCAATACTTTAGACAATTGAAATCCTTGAATTTCTAATTGCGCATAATGGTTGGACATATAGTCTAGATTTAAAGCTGGACTAAAATCAGAACCGACAGGAGGGAGCTGTCCTTCATCACCAATGAGAATCAATTTGCAATTCTTGCCGTTATAAACATAATTGATCAGGTCTTCAAGTAAGTTTTGACTACTAATAGCACCATCGTTACGTTGTGTATAATCCCCAATCATAGATGCTTCATCAACAAGAAATAGGGTATTGGTATGCAAATTAGGAGCAAGACCTAATTGAATTGCACCTCCAGCAATCTTTTCTTTTCGGTAAATCTTTTTGTGTATGGTAAAGGCCATTTTGTTTGAGCGTTGTGCAAATACTTTTGCTGCTCGTCCTGTAGGAGCAAGTAAAACAGACTTTCTTTTAAGTTCAACTAAAGCTTTAACAAAAGCACTAAGTAAACTTGTCTTCCCTGTACCTGCGTATCCTTTTAAAATGAATAAAGATTGATTGTTGGGCTGCACATAGAAGTTGCAAAGCTGTGTCAATAATTCATCTTGATCAGTAGATATATCGAAATCAAAATGTTTTAAAGTGGACTTGTAAAGTTCTTTGTGAATTGGCATGTTGCTAAGATAAGTTTATAAACAATCATTGAAATGATAATTTCAGATAAAATTATTCGAATTACAGAATGAGAAAAGAAGCGTTTTAATGAAAGGTGATCTATTGGTTTGACATTCAGGTGTAAGGCGGGTTTGTAAACGCTAGAAAAGCAGCTGGATTTATACAGATATTGAAGGGATAAATGATATCAACGGCATTCTGTTGATTAAACGGTATAAAAAATCTACCCTATAAGTCAAAGACATTTCAAAATTATTGTAGATTTGTGGAGGTAAGAAATGAATTTAATTAACATTGAATAATGAATAATCAATTTTCTGTAATTATAAAGCGCTATTTAGTAGCAGCAATTATCGCAATTTTAGGAATCGTTATGATCGTGATTGGTCTACAAACTGAGCAAGATTCTCTTTTTCTGATGTCAGCAGTAAACCTGTTGATTGGTGGTGTTTTAGCGTTGTTGTTCAGTGCGGGTATTTTGAGTAGAAACATCGTTTTAGGAATTGGAGTGATTTGTATTGTTGCTACACTTTTTATGTGGAATCAATCCATAAAAGCAGTTCAAAACACAATAAAGCATGAGAGAGCATATGCTAAATCAGAATTGCTTTATCAGTATACTTTAACTCAAATTAGAGATATTCAAAGAGCTTACCGTGTGAAAAACGGTGTTTATGCACCAAACTTCGATGCGTTGAAAGAATTTTTTGAAAATGATAAGGTTCAGAAAATAGAATCGGTTGGATCTGTTCCTTCTCGTAAACTTACAACTAAGGAACGAGATGTTTTATACGATGATAAAAGAGCGTTGGATCAAAACATGACAGAACAAGAGGCTGCGAAGTTAGTTTATATGGGGAACCCTACAAATAGTGCTGACCTTGCTAATTTCAAAAGAGATACTGTAATGGTAAGTTATAAAGATGAATACTTAAGCTCTAGAACAAGACAAACATTACGTGAGACATTAAATTTAGGGGCGTTTGATATCAATGAATTGAGATACATTCCTATGACGAATCCTAAAGAAGAATGGACTATTGAAACAAGAGACGAAGTCGTATATCTAGCGGATACGATTCCTACTGTTCACGTTTATGGAAAACAAGCTATTCCAAGGTTTGAAGGAGGAGAGCGAAAAATCGTTGGCTTTGGTAATTTGAAAACAAATTCCGATAAAGGAACGTGGGAATAAACTACAAAGAATCGTGAGTAAAACTCAACTTACAATACATATTTCAAGAACCTCAGTACATGTTGCTGAGGTTCTTCGTTCTAATCAAGAAATTGTTCGCAGTTTTAGCTATGAACTAATAGAAAACACGCCTGAAGGATATAAAAAGAAATTAAGGGAAATCTTTGATGAAATGAATCTCCGAGATGATTACGAAGAGTATACCATGGCGTGGGGAACACAAAAACAAACCTTAGTCCCCCTCAGTGTTTTCAATGAATCTTCTGCGAGGTCAATATTCCAATTAATGTTTGGTGAAGGAACAGATGAAAATATGATTGACTTCAATCGCTTAATGGAATTAAGTATGGTAAGCGTCTTTGAAATTCCAGATTGGGTAAAATCATTTTTTATTATTAGATTTCCTCAAATTGTGTTCAAACATGAACATGCAATGACTTTGAGGGCGCTTTTTCAAAAGAATACTTTTCAAAGAAAAATCAACATAAGCTTTAGTGATGAGTATGTTAACGTAAGCATTCTCAATAAAAACGAATTGGGCTTTTCCAATAGTTTTGATTTTCAAACGGCAGAAGATATACTTTATCATTTGTTGTTTGTAATCGAACAACAAGGCTTGACCAATGAAGATGGAGAAATCAATTTTTACTTCGTAGACGAAAAAACTAAAGTTATGGCTGAAGAAAGTAAAAAGTTATTCGAAGCTTTAAAAGCAACAAAAAAGATTAAAGTTAATTCAATAGATAATGTTCTTAAACTCCAAACATTGTGCGTATAATTAGTGGTATTCTTAAAAAGCAACGCTTTTCTCCGCCAAAAGGGTTCCCTTCACGACCTACAACGGATTTTGCAAAGGAAGGACTTTTTAATGTATTGGAAAATCAATTGGTGCTTGCAGACTTAGAAATATTAGACCTCTTTGCAGGTACTGGAAATATTTCTTTTGAATTTGCCTCTCGTGAAGCGGGAATGATCACCTCGGTGGACAAAAATTTTAAATGTACACGTTTCATCAAATCTTTTGCCGAAGAACATGGTATAGGGAAAAGCATAAATGTTGTGAAAGCGGATGTAATGAAGTTTATTGAGAAACATACGAAGTCATACGATATTATATTTGCAGACCCGCCATTCGAAGAGAAATTACACAAGGAGTTCCTTAATAAAGTAATGAGCAGTAATTTATTGAAAGAAGACGGCCTCTTCATTCTTGAGCATGGAAAACACGACTCCTTTGCTGATCATGAGAATTATCAATCTTCTAGAAAGTACGGTCATGTTGTGTTTAGTTTTTATCAACATAATCCTTAATTTTAAATTCTAAAAATTTATTCATTTATGAAAAAAGTAGCGGTTTTTCCAGGTTCGTTTGATCCCTTTACAAAAGGTCATGAATGTATTGTAGAGAAGGCCTTAAACCTCTTTGATGAAGTAGTTATTGGGATAGGACAAAACACATCAAAAAAATACCTTTTTGATCTGGAGCGCAGAAAAGCTCACATTGAATCAATTTTTGAGGGAAAAGATAGGGTTAAAGTTCAGGTGTTTACAGGACTAACTGTGAACTTTTGCAAATCGATAAATGCTGAATTTATTGTTCGCGGTTTGAGGGATTCGAAAGACTTCGGCTATGAAAGAAGCATCGCTCAAATGAACCAAGAAATTTCTGGCATAGAAAGTGTATTTTTCATGACCGTTCCAGAGTATACAGCAATCAATTCTACTATTGTGAGAGAAATTTACAAAAGCGGAGGAAATATTGATTTGTTTGTAACGAATGCAGAAATGCTCGTTAAATAGATACACGACTTTCTGGTCAAATGTATTAATACAATTAAACTATGCGAAAATTACTTTTTGTTTTCTTCCTGTTTTTTATAGGGTCAACCATCCTTGCTCAACCTGTTACCACAATTCAAGGTTTTGCAGAAGCTTATGTTGGAAAAGAGGTGAAGGTTTTTGTTATTGATGATTACCTAAGCCATTTAAGAACTCAAGTAGCCAGTTCCACAGTTCAGAATGACTCAACATTTAAATTGAGCTTCTTTAACAAACAAACCAGAAAGCTGAGAATCGAAGTAGATAAAAACTACTTCCATATTTATACCCAACCCAAAGGTGATTATAAATTATTCGTTGGCGAAAGTTCTCCTTATATTGATGAAAAAGCTAAAGGAGTAGAGGTGGAGTTCTTTTTCCTTGATCTTGATTCTACCGATATCAATTATAAAATTTTGATGTTTGAAGATTATCAATTGAAATTCTTGCAAAAATACTATTATCATAAATCATTGAAATCAACCAACTTTGTAGCTCAACTTGATACTTTTAAATTGGATGTTTCAGAAAAGTATGCTGCTGATACAAGTCGGTTTTTTAAAGCGTATGTAAAGTATTCTGTGGCGTCTTTAGATAATATTGCTTTTCTAGGTCAAAGAAATGAATATGAAAAGTACGATTTCTATATCAAGCCAGAAACGGTTTTGTATCAGAATGATCGGTATATGGATTATGTTTTAAATTACTATAAACTGTATGAAGCCCAGCTTTCAAATGAAGTGAATGAACGCTTTTATAATGGGGTAATCAATAGCAGTCCAACGGTAATCATGAATGCTCTTGGTGGAGATTATGCTTTAAAAAATGTGCGATTAAGAGAGTTGGTAATGATCAAAATGCTTTCTGAAGTGTTTTTTACTGATGTTTATCCACAAACGAATATATTGACCATTTTGGATAGCGTTTCAAACAACGCTCTTTTTAGTGAGCATAAAAAAATTGCTTCGAATTTAAAGTATAGATTGTTGGACTTGGTTCCTGGAACGAAAATGCCAGATTATAGTTTTATGGTGAATGGTGAACGTAAATTTGGTAGTGATTATGCAGGGAAACATGTCTACATTCAGTTTGTCAACCAAGAAATTAGAAAGTCAATTGAAGATATTACACTCTTAAAACCAATACAACAGAAATACGCTAAGCATATTCAGGTGCTTACTGTTCTTGTCGTGGATGAGGATGATGCCTTACTGAAAGACCCTTCAAAATTCATCAAAGAACATAAAATTACTTGGGATTTATCTGTAGTTACTAAGGACGACCCTGCACTGAAAAAGTTAAATGTCAATAGTTATCCGCATTATGTTTTGGCTGATGCTTCAGGACATGTTGTGGCTGTACCAGCTTTGTCTCCACGACCAAACAATGAATACGAAACCATTGAAAATATGTTTATCGGTATTGCACGTTATTATCGATTGATGGGGAAAGATGAGGAGTAATTTAATTATGATTGGATAAAGAACTTCCTTTCATCAACCGAAGGAAGCGCGCAAAACCCAGGGCGAATTTTATGTCTGCGTTTGGCAATTTGATTGTACACTGAATCCCTGATGAATTTTGGAACTAAAAGCCCCAGGTAGTAGAGCAGAGGATACAAAGAACTTAAATGTTTTGCAATTCTTATTGCTGCTGTTGATCTATCGTAGAGTAACCCATTTTCAACTAAATATAAGGTGTTCATTTCAATAGTCTCATTAAAATGAGTCATGATTTCTTCTGCTATACTTGATTGTAGTGGAATGAAGTAGAAATCTTTCTTTCTTTTCTTCAGCACCAATTGAACAGAAGTATTACAAAACCCACAATCTCCATCGTAGAAAATAATGCGATTGAATTGAAGTACCTCTTGAATTTTCATGGAATTATCTGTTAAAAACAAATTTAATGCTTTATATTAGATTTTACGAGATATATAACAAGATCAAAAATTATAAATTATGAAAATAGGAGTTCTTTTGTCGGGATGCGGAGTATATGATGGTGCAGAAATTCATGAGTCAGTGTTTACACTATTGGCCATTGCAGAGGCTGGACATGAGGCCGTTTGTATTGGTATTGATAAAGACCAACACCATGTAATTAATCACTTAAATGGAGAGGAGCAGAATGAAAATAGAAACATGTTGGTTGAAGCTGCTCGAATTGCACGTGGTGAAATAACAGAGATCAGTGAAATTACCCCAGCTGATATTGATGCTTTAGTTATTCCTGGTGGATTTGGGAGTGCGAAAAACTTAACGAGCTGGGCTTTTAATGGACCTGACGGAACAATATTGCCTGAAGTTAAGTTGCTTTTGGTCAACATGATTAATGTTGGTAAACCAATTGTAGCGCTTTGTGTGAGTCCAGTTGTTGTTGCGAAAGCTTTGGAAGACTCAAAGGTAAAACCTTTTATGACCATTGGTTCTGATCAGGCAGAATCTCCATACGATATTAATGGTTTTGTTGAAGGCTTGACTAAAACTGGAACGGAAATGACCATGAAATTAGCCGATGAAATTAATGTTGACAAGGAAAATAAAATTGTGACAGCACCTTGTTATATGATGAAGTCCGATTTGATTACCTTACGAAATAACATCGCAAATGCCATCAATGCAGGGATAGAATTGATATAAAAAAAGTAGTCTATTTGAATTAATAGAAGGTAGAACTTAAAAATGGATTATTACTTTTTAAAAGACAGGCTTTAAGGTCTGTCTTTTATATTTTTAAACGGGCGCTTGGACTGATGTCTTGTTGTGCAAAGTTTTTATTTAGGTAATGATATCTTCCCGTAATGGCAATCATAGCCGCATTGTCTGTACAGTATTCAAACTTTGGAATATGTGTTTTCCAACCCCGTTTTTCACCCTCTTGTTGAAGTCGTTTACGTATTCCAGAATTTGCAGAAACTCCACCAGCAATAGCCACTTCATTAATGTTAAAATGTCGGGTAGCTTGAATTAATTTATCGAACAAAATTTCTACAATTGTAGCTTGTAAACTCGCACAAATATCATCAATATTGTTTTGAACGAAATCTTTGTCGTTTTTAGTGTTGCGTTGTAAAAATTGAAGCACGTTAGTTTTTAATCCACTAAAACTATAGTCAAAATCGGGCATGTTTGGTGCTGTAAATTGAAAAGCTTTAGGATTTCCTAATTTTGCATGTTTGTCAATCAGAGGACCACCAGGATAAGGTAATCCAAGTAATTTGGCACTTTTGTCGAAAGCTTCCCCAGCGGCATCATCTTTTGTAGTTCCAACGACTTCCATGTCCAAATAGTCATTCACTAAAACTATTTGTGTATGTCCTCCCGAAACAGTCAAGCAAATAAAAGGAAATCTAGGTTTATCTTTTCCTTCATCGTCAATAAAGTGTGCCAGCACATGTCCATGCATGTGATTAACTTCCATCATAGGGATATTTAAACCCAGAGCAAGTGATTTAGCAAAAGAGGTTCCTACGATTAAACTCCCCAATAATCCTGGTCCACGCGTAAAAGCAATTGCATCGATGTCACTGATGTTAATTTTAGCATTTTTTATAGCTGTGTCCACAACGGGCAATATATTTTGCTGATGGGCTCTTGATGCTAACTCAGGAACCACGCCACCATAGGCTTCGTGAACTTTTTGTCCTGCAATTTCATTGCTCAATATGGCCTCGTTTTTAAGGATTGCTGCGGAGGTATCATCACATGATGACTCAATACCTAGAATGATAATATCGTTTTTAATCAACTTTGAATATCTTTGTTAAAGCGAATGACAAAATTACTGAAAATACTAGGGAATTCCATCCTAATTCTGGTGGAGATTGTAATGATCTTCATCATTGCTTTGGCATTTCTTATTCGCACCTCAACATTCCAAACTTTTTTAGCCCATAAAGGAGCCGAATTCTTGTCAGAGTTGGTTGATTCAAAAGTGACTATAGGTAAAGTGGATATTGCTTTTATCGACCGCATTTATTTTGATGAACTATATATTGAAGACCAGCACCAAGATACTTTGGCCTATATTCAAGAATTTCAGGTAGATTATAACCTGATGGGAGCGTTTATGATGAACTTTAATGTGGATCATGCTCTAATTAAGAATGCACGAATAGCTCTGAAAAAATATAAAGGAGAGGAAAACTTAAACCTTCAATTCATTATTGATGCATTTAAGCCTGAGCAAGCTTCAGAAAAAGCAATTGATTTTAAAGTTACTGTCAATAAACTCAGCCTTGTTCAAACTCATTTCTCTTTTCTAGATCAAAATGCAGATACACTTTCTTATGGTGTTGACTATTCCAATTTAGATGTGAAAAACATTGAACTCACGGCTCGAGACCTCGTAATTCTACCCAATAGCTACAGGGCAAATATTGAATCTATGGCATTTGATGAAAGGAGTGGATTTCAATTGAATCAGCTTTCGGCCATTGCTTTGTTTAATGATCAGGGTTTGAATTTAGAAAAAACAACTATTGAAACAGATCATTCTAATATTAAAGCCAGTTCCTTTAAGTTACGTTCAAATGAACTGAGTGATTTTTCAAATTTTGTAGAATTAGTACAACTAGAAAGTAAATTTGATACTTCGTTTGTGTCTCTTAAAGATGTTTCCTTATTTGCTCCGCAACTGAAAGGAATGGACGATATTGTTGTGCTTTCAGGTACTACTGAAAAAGCAGTGCAAGAACTGGCTTTAAACAATATCTATTTAAAGTATGGAAGTGGTACTGTCTTAAAAGGAGACTTTTATTTACCTGATTTTAAAAAGTTATCAAAATCAAATATTCATCAAGAGCTTGATTATTTTGCTTTAAATATTGACGATTTAGAGCGTTTGAGAATGCCCGATAGTGCACCAATGACCTACATTCAATGGCCTGAGGCATTGAAGTCTTTAAAAAAGGTCGAAGCCTCTCATTTATCAATTAATGGTTCGATTCATGATTTAAATGTGCAATTGTCTTCTTTAAATACGAATGTTGGTTCTTTTGTGTTTAAGGAGGAATTTAAAATACAGTCAGACACGAGTTATTCGTCTTTTAAAATTATACCTAAAAATAAAGGAAAAGACCAGATACAAGTTGCCAATGTGGCTTTAGGACAAATTTTAAATGACAGTGGATTCGGAAATGTTAATGGTGTATTTGGTTTGACATCAGCGGTAATCGACAGTAAAGGGTTTAAAGCGAATAACGTTTCTGGTACATTGACCAATACGGAGCTCTATACCTATTCTTACGATTATATTATTTTAGATAATATCAACTATACCTTAGATCAACGAAGAAGAATAACCCAAAATCAAGTGGAGGGAAATATTTACATAAGAGACGATAATTTCGACCTTTCTTTTGATGGTTTCTTTAGTTCTGGAAATTTCTTAGAAATGAAAGCTAAAATTGATTTGGAATGTGCAATGTTAGACAATATTAATCCCATTTTTAAAGATAGAGGAGAGTTAAACACACTCATTGAGGTCGATGCAAAAGGTGTTGATTTTAATGACTTCAAAGGAAATATTATTATAGACTCCTTGTATTACGAAGAAAACAATCAGTTTTTTCATACCACAAACTTTAACGGCTTTGTTGAAAGAAATAAATCAAAAGACAGTATTTCCATCCAATCAGAAATTGTTGATGCTAAACTGAACGGATTAATCGATTATTCAAAAGTTGGAGAAAATATCACCTATGAAATCGGAAGAATTTTTCCAGCAATGAATGTTTCTTCAGTTGAAATTGAAGATGCCTTAACAACTTTCAAATACGACATTACCATCAAGGAGGTTAATCCAATATTAAACGTCTTATATCCTGAATTGCAAATCGCCGAATATTCGCAAATTGATGGATATTATAACGGAAGTAAAAACTCAATGGGCTTAAATGTATTGTCGGACTATGTTTCATATAATACTGTGCAATTAAATAATATATATGCTATTCAAGAGGTCTCGAACCACGAACTTCTGGCATTGATTGATGTCGACAATATGACTTTACGTGATTCCTTAGCCTTCAAAAGAATTCACTTTACAGGATTAGCAGCTGATGGCGGACTAGATTCTCAATTGCTTTTTGAAGATTCTAAAGCGTCAAAATCGAACGTTGAATGGTTTACCAATATCCGTGAAAATTCAGAGTTTGACATTGACATTTCACCCTCTTACTTTACTTTTGGAGGACACCAGTGGAACCTTGAAGAAAAGGCGTATATCAATTATACCGATAGTTGTTTTTTGGTGAATGGATTAAAGTTAGAACATGATAATCAATACATTTCAGCCAACGGACAATTGTCAAACTCTAGCTTTGATCGATTGTACCTCGACATCATGAATTTGCATCTAAAAGAGTTTGGAAATATTTTGGGAGCTGATACAAAATTATCAGGAGTAGCCAATGTCTCAGGTTATGTTACAACTCCGATTACCAATCTTCAGTTTTTCGGAGAAGCCATTGTAGAAGAGTTGCACATCAATAAAACCGATGTCGGTAACGTTAGTTTTGGTGCCGATTACAAATCAAAAGAAGATAAGATTAAAATGTATGGAGATATATTCTATCGTAACGAAAGAACATTCCAATTTTTAGGCGATTATCACTTGAATAAAACAGATGAAGAAGGTCGACTCGATTTTGAAATGCTATTTAATCACACTGATATTTCTGTAGTTAGTGAATTCCTTGATCCAGATGTTATTTCGGATTTAAAAGGATATTTGAATGGTAAACTTGACCTGAAAGGAACCTTTAAAGAACCAGAATTAACGGGTAAAGTTGATTTTGATAATGGAATGGTAAATATTGCACTCCTGGGAGCCAATATGTATTTTGACGGAGAAATAGAATCTGTAAAAGACGGAATTTATATCAACACCATGCCGATTCGGGATAAAGAAGGGAATACTGGATTTATAAACGGAACATTGCTTCATAATAATTTTAGTGATTTCTACTTCGAGATTGTTGCCAACCTTGAAGAACACCCCACCAAACGTATGCCCACTGACCGTTCAAAACCTTTACCTGTAGAACGCTTTATGGTGATGAATACAACTTATGATATTGATAATCCTTATTATGGAGATGCCTACATTACAGGTATGGCAACAATTACAGGGTACGCCGATAACCTTTCAATTATTGTAAACGCCAAAACCAGACGAGGAACAAAAATTGTTTTCCCGATGTATGGACCAACAACCATCGAAGAAGATGGGTTTATTACCTTCAAAAAAGATGGTTCTATGGAAGAAGAAGAGGATAAAAGAGTGGATTTGACAGGTGTTGACTTGCAATTAAATTTTGATGTTACTGACGATGCAGAAGTAAAATTGATTTTTGATGAGAAAATTGGAGATGAAATTTCAGCTAAAGGAAGAGGAAACTTGAGTTTAACTGTCGATCAATTCAACGAATTGGCAATGGATGGAACCTACACTGTTTCTGATGGTGTCTATAACTTTGCAATGGGACCATACAAACAAAATTTTAACATTCAACCCGGTGGAACGGTTCAATGGACAGGTGATCCCTACGAAGCAATTCTCGATATCAATGCTTTTTATAGAACCACCGCTAACTTGAACGTGGTTATGCCAGATGTTGTAGACAATCAGTCTTCAAGCAATGAGGAAATATTATCGTATCTACATATTACAGGAAATATGATGAGTCCGGAAATTTCATTTGATTTAGAAGCACCAAAAGCTTCAGAATCTGGGAAAGCCGTAATTGCTAGAATTAGAAGTGATCGTGACGAGTTAAATAAACAATTCTTTTCCATTTTAATCTCTAAATCTTTTATGCCATTGGCAGGACAAAGTGGTGGAGCAGGAGGGACAGGAGGTGCTTTCTTAGACTTAGCATCAACACAAATTAACAACATTCTAGATAAAATGGCCGAAGGGTATAAAATGAATGTGAATTTGGAAAGTGACGAATATTCTGGGCAATTCTCAGGAGAGTTTGGACTTTCAAAATCATTTTTAGATGATCGTTTACTCGTTTCTGGATCTTTCGGAGTAGGGACTAAAAAAGCAGAAAATGGTAGCTCTGGAAATGTACCTAGTCAAAATACCTTTATTGGAGACGTTAAAATTGAGTACTTATTGAATGAGCAAGGAACATTCAGAATGAACGTTTTTAATGAGTCAAACAACAACACTGTTCTACAAAATGAAGGAAGAGGTCAATTTACCCAAGGTGTTGGGGTCAGTTATAAAGAAGATTTTCATACTTTAGAGGACTTTAAACTATTCCAGTTTTTCGCCAATATCTTTAGAAAGAAGAAAAACAGGGTAGACATACAGAAAAAGAACGATAATCGAGTTCCGATTCCAAAGCGTTATTTGGAGGGGGACGCAATAAAAAATGAAGAATGAAGAAAGTATTAATTGCCAACCGAGGTGAAATTGCAAGACGAGTTATTCGAACATTGAATAAAATGAACATTCAATCTGTGGCAGTTTATTCTGAAGCAGACAAAGATGCTCCATTTGTTCATGAAGCAGACGAAGCCGTTCATATTGGACCTGCGCCATCAGCGGAAAGTTACTTGGTTCAAGACAAAATCATTCAAGTAGCCAAAGACCTTAATGTTGATGCAATTCATCCAGGATATGGTTTTTTATCTGAGAACGCAGACTTTGCAGTACGATTGAAAAAGGAAGGTATTCAATTGATCGGTCCTTCTGCTGAAGCGATGCAACTTATGGGAGATAAATTAAGCGCAAAACAAGCTGTTAAAGCTTATGACGTTCCTTTGGTTCCAGGAATAGACAAAGCAGTTGTTGATTTTGAAGAAGCAAGGAAGATTGCAGTTGAAATAGGATTTCCTGTATTGATTAAAGCATCTGCCGGTGGAGGTGGTAAAGGAATGAGGTTGGTTGAAAGAGAAGAAGACATGGAAGAACAAATGGGCTTGGCACAATCAGAAGCCAGATCTTCATTTGGTAATGATGCTGTTTTCGTAGAAAAATTTGTGACTAAACCTCGCCATATTGAAATTCAAATCTTTGCAGATAACCATGGAAATGTAATTCACCTTCACGAACGAGAGTGCAGTATTCAGAGAAGACACCAAAAGGTAATTGAAGAAGCGCCTAGTGCTATCTTAACTCCAGAGTTGAGAGCAAGAATGGGGGCTGCTGCATGTGCTGTAGCCAAAGCTTGTGATTATTCAGGTGCCGGAACAGTGGAGTTTTTATTGGATGCAGATTTAAATTTCTATTTCTTAGAAATGAATACACGTTTACAGGTTGAACATACAGTAACTGAAGAAATAACAGGTTTGGACCTTGTAGAACTCCAAATTAAAGTCGCCAATAACGAAGTTTTACCAATCAAACAAGAGGATGTGCAATTGAATGGACACGCAATGGAAATTCGTGTATATGCTGAAGATGCCTTGAGTAATTTTATGCCTGACATAGGAACATTGAAAAGATATAAAAAGCCAGAAGCAGATTACATTAGAATTGATGATGCTTTTGAAGAGGGTATGGAGATTCCAATTTATTACGATCCAATGATCGCCAAATTGATTACTTGGGGAAAAACACGTGAAGAATCAATAGATAGAATGATTTACGCCATTGATCATTACGAAATTTCTGGATTAAGAACTACCTTAGATTTTGGTAAATATGTGATGAAACACAAAGCTTTCAGAAGTGGTGATTTTGATACGAACTTTATTAAACATTACTTCTCTGACCCAAAAATAATGCATACTGCACAAGAAGAAGAGAAAAGAGCGCTTGAAGCAGCTCTCGGTCAGCTTTGGGAAGATGTGATTGAAAAACAAAATAAACAAGTCGTTTCGGAACAAATAAAGTAGTTGATTCGTCAATACTTGAACATAAAAAAAATCCATAACTAGATGTTATGGATTTTTTTATGAACTCTATTTTATTTTAGTTTACAATTTCATCGTACATCGTGTTCCATCTTTTATTGTCCTCAAGATATGGAGCACCAATATTCATTACTTCTTTGGCTTTATCTACCTGACGATCTTCTTTTAGGGCTTTAGCTGTTTCGTACAAGCCAAGCATAAAGATTTGTTTATCTGGTTCAGACCAACTATTGATATCCGCAGTAGCAATTAATTCATCCCCTGTTTTCCATCTTGCATTGGCAGTAGATCTATCATTTCTCCTGTAACGTAAAGCACCTTCTAAATAGTAAACCGGAGCGTAATCACGACCAAATTTATACAGTCTCATGACCCAACCAAAAGCACGTCGGTGCTCATCATTTTCTACCTCATTTTGAATGATTTCCAGCAAAGACAACTTTAATTCGTCAATAAATTCAGCATGTTTTTCCTGAACCTCTCCATTTTTATCATTTCTTAGCATTTTCCCAATGGCATTAAAGGAATCTTTATAAGCATTTTTATAAGCATCACCTCTGTCTGCTTGAAATGAAATTTTATAAAGCCCGTAAGCAAGGTAGTAATAGGGTAGAGCATCTTTCTCTGTAGAGCTCTTCAAGGTATATCTTTCTGCTTTTTTGATTAAGTCTTCCCATTTACCGTCTGCTTGAATAATTAGTAAATCATCATAAGTGTTTTGAGAAAAAGCACTCATTGAAATAAACAAAGTGGTAATAACTGTAAGTAATCGTTTCATTTTTCTTAATTTTTTTAATATTTAGATTCAAGAACTATGCCTAAATAATATAACAATGTTTTTATGGTAAAATCACCTATTCAACACCTAATAATACGTAATATTATAGATATGGATACATATTCCTAATAGAAATCATGATTTTTTATCCTCAAAGAGGTATTTCCATTGTTTTAAATTAGGAGAGTGTTCAATAATTACTTTAATCACTGCTAAAAGAGGAACAGTAAGAATTAGTCCTAGAACACCTGCGATAGCTCCAAAAATTACCAAGCTAATGATAATAATTAATGGATTCAAATTGACATTGTTTCCCATTATCTTTGGGGTAATCACGTTTCCTTCTAAAAACTGAACAACAGCAAAAACACCAAGGACTCCTGCACTATACCAAATTGAATCTTTTGTCAATACAGCAATAATAACTGGAATTGTGGCACTGATGATAACCCCAATATAAGGGAGTGGTGTGAGTAAAGCGGTCAATATTCCTAAAAATAGAGCGTATTTTATTCCCAATAATAGTAAACCGAGATAGGTGAGTACTCCAACGGTTAACATCACCAATAGCATTCCTTTTAGGTATTGGAACAAACTGTGTTTAACATCATCAATGATTTGGTCACTGTCTTTACCATTGTCTCTTTTTCTTTGCGCTTCCGTAATAAATTTGTAGACATTATTTCTGTACATCAGCATAAAGAAAATATAGATTGGACAGGTGATCAGGAAAACTACAAAGTTTGTTACTCCTTTATATCCGCCTTCAATAACTGTAATTAAACCACCTTTCAAAGATGAAATATAGTTTTTTAGTGTTTCCACTTCAATTCCAATCATGTTGCTGAAGGAGTTGAGGGTGATGTTTTCTGGGTCAACATTTAAAAAACTTTCGTTTTCTTTCATCAGTTTGGGGAGTTCAGTGACTATTGATTGACTTTGAACTACTAAAACTAAAATTAATCCGGAAAGAAGGATGAGAATGAGAAACACCGTTAGAAAAACAGAGAGAGCTTTGCCCATTTTAATGCGCTCAAAAAACTTCACCATGGGAAGAAGAATAAGCGATGCGATTCCTGAAAAAAGAATAGGCATTAACACAGAGCCAAAGAAATAAAAAGCCACAACAATAAATGCGACAATAAATAAACTCTTGACTGTCCTATCAATGGAGTTGTTTCTAATCATAGATTATCATTTAGCACTATCAATAAGTAAATCTAATATTTTTATTGCAGAAGATGAGATTTTGGTCCCTGGTCCAAAAACTCCAAATACCCCAGCGTCATATAAATAATCATAATCTTGCTGTGGAATAACACCACCTGCAACAACCATAATGTCTCCTCGACCTAATTTCTCTAATTCTGCAATAATTTGAGGAACCAATGTTTTGTGACCAGCAGCCAAGGATGAAACTCCAACGACATGGACGTCATTTTCAACCGCCTGTTTTGCAGCCTCCTTAGGAGTTTGGAATAAAGGACCGATATCAACATCAAATCCGATATCTGCAAAAGAAGTAGAAATTACTTTTGCTCCACGATCATGACCATCTTGTCCCATTTTCGCCACCATAATTCTAGGTCTACGTCCTTCTAATTTAGCGAACTCGTCTGCTTTCGCTTTGGCTGTGTTAAAATCGTTATCTTTCATAGATTCACTTGAGTATACCCCACTAATAGAACGGATGGTAGCTTGATATCTGCCGAATGATTTTTCCATCGCCAAGGAGATTTCTCCTAAACTCGCACGTTCCCTTGCACAATCAACAGCGGCAGCTAATAAATTCCCTTCACCTGAAGCAGCAACTTTTTCTAATTGCTCTAAAGTACTTTGTACTTTGCTTTCATTTCTATTTTTACGCAATTTATTTAAACGTTCTATTTGAGAAAGACGCACTTTGGTGTTATCAATCTCTAATATATCAATGGTTTCCTCTTCGTCAAGTTGATATTTATTCACTCCAACCAATACATCTTTACCAGCATCCAATCGGGCTTGTTTTCTTGCCGCAGCTTCTTCAATTCTCATTTTTGGAACTCCGGTTTCTATAGCTTTGGCCATTCCTCCAAGTTCTTCAACTTCTTGAATTAATTCCCATGCTTTTTCAACCAATTCATCTGTGAGCTTTTCAACATAATAGCTACCTCCCCAAGGATCAATGAAATCTGTAATTCCTGTTTCTTCTTGAAGGAAGATTTGTGTATTCCTAGCAATTCTTGCTGAAAAATCTGTTGGTAATGCAATGGCTTCGTCTAAAGCATTGGTGTGTAACGATTGCGTGCCGCCAAATACAGCGGCCATGGCTTCTATACAAGTTCGTCCAACGTTGTTGAAAGGATCTTGTTCAGTTAAACTCCAACCAGAGGTTTGACAATGTGTTCTTAAGGCTAATGATTTTTCACTTTGAGGGTTAAATTGTTTTACAATCTTTGCCCAAAGCAATCTTCCTGCACGCATCTTAGCGATTTCCATGAATTGATTCATCCCAATTCCCCAGAAAAAACTCAATCGGGGAGCAAATTCATCTATTTTTAATCCTGCGTTGATTCCTGCACGCAAATATTCTAAACCATCGGCTAAGGTATAGGCCAGTTCAATGGAAGCTGTAGCTCCAGCTTCTTGCATATGGTAACCTGAAATAGAAATAGAATTGAATTTCGGCATATTTTGAGAAGTGTATTCGAAAATATCCGAAATAATTCGCATTGAAGGAAGAGGAGGGTAGATGTAGGTGTTCCTCACCATAAACTCCTTCAAAATATCGTTCTGTATGGTCCCCGATAATAGCTTTTTATCGACTCCTTGTTCTTCAGCAGCAACAATGTAAAAAGCCATGATTGGAATCACTGCGCCGTTCATCGTCATCGAAACAGACATTTTATCCAATGGGATTTCATCAAACAATAATTTCATGTCCATAATAGAGTCAATGGCTACTCCTGCTTTACCAACATCACCCTCTACACGCTCATGATCTGAATCGTAACCTCGATGTGTGGCCAAATCAAATGCTACTGAAAGTCCTTTCTGTCCAGCTTTTAAGTTTCGTTTATAAAAGGCATTAGATTCTTCAGCGGTTGAAAATCCAGCATATTGTCGAATTGTCCATGGTCTTGCAGTGTACATTGTTGAATAAGGTCCTCGCAAATACGGAGCTATTCCTGAAACAAATCCTAATTGTTTTAAAGCTGAAATATCTTCAAATCGGTAAAAAGACTGTAAGTCGATTTTCTCCGCAGTTTCGTGGGATTTAACAGGACTTAAAGCTTTACTTTCTTGAGGCTCTTTAGGAGCCATTTGGCTAAAATCTATTTTCTTCATATTAAATTTCAACTTTACTATCTTTTTCTAAAATTAAAGGGGCTCCAAAAGGAGTGTTTACTTCCACTTTCCAATCAATATCTGAAGGATCATCATTAAAGTATTTGTTTACCCCAATCAATGTATTCTCTTTGTTGTTAATTAGTTGAATTCTTTTATTTGCAACTTCATGTACCTCCTCGGTAAGGAAGGAGCTACCTTCTTTTTCCAAACGTTGGAATAATTTCCAAGCATTATTTCTGACCTCAGAATAGATATCTTCAATAACATATGCGCCTCCTGAAGGGTCAATTACCTTGTCTAAATATGACTCTTCTTTTAATAATAACGCTATGTTGAGCCCTAATCTTTGCGTTTTTTCTAAACTTTGATCTGTTGACCAAGCGTTATATGGACGAATGGTTAATTCATCTATTCCTCCTAAAACTGCTGATAAGGCTTCAGTCGTTTGACGTAATAAATTGTTATTGGGGTCTTTTAGTGATTTGTTTAAAAAACCAGTTTCCGCTTCAATATAAGGAATTGAAGTACAAGCATGTTCAGGTGAGTATGCATCAACAATCGTATACCATAAAGAACGAAAAACTTTAAATTTCGACAACTCAAAAAAGAAGTTGCTTCCAATTCCAAATTGAAATTTAATCTTTGCTGCAGCATCATCGATTGAATGTCCGTTTTCAATCAGTTTATACAATGCTTCATGACCTTTGAATAGAGCGTAAGCAATTTCTTGAGTGACATTTCCACCTGCATATTGAACATCGATAGCTTTGACAAGCACACTTCTGGTATTGTTCAATGTTCCAAAAGATGCATTTTCCGTATTGATTGCTGTTCCATAAAGTTTATCTTCGTCTGCTAACTTTTTTAACCAATCAAATTGTTCTTTTGTGGAGTAGTAGAAAGTAGAAACAATGTGTTCGAATCCAATATCTTTGCTCAACTTGTCGAGATCTTTAACTGTAAATTCTCTTAAATCAATCTTTAGACCAGTCGCACCATTCATCAGTTGTTTCAAAGCAAATGCATTCATTTCTTCAGGTGTTCCATGTGGAATAAAAACGCAATTATTCCAATCATTGTTCTCTATTCTACCTCCTCTAGAATAACTTGCTTGTCCTGGAGTTGTATGCTGTTTATTGTTTTCCTTGGCAAAACCATAAGAAGTATAGTTTACCTGCTCAATTGGATGGGTCTTATGTAAAACATCTTCAATACTTTTTCCTTTCAAATCTACTTTGACTTTCTCCAGCCATTCTTGTTCAGTAGTTGTCGGAAATTCTTTATAAAAACTGGTCATAATTATGGTAATTCAATTTTTATCAAAAATAGAAAATATTTAAGGTTCTGTATCGCCTAAGTGCGCTAATTAATGAATAATTGAAGAATATATTTTTTCTATTCCCTCAATTAGTTGAAGATTAGTGAATCAATAGGACTATAAGTGAAGGATGAAATGGGATAAATAGCCTACTAAAAAATGTACAATCGTTTCAAAAATTTAGTAAGGTGAAAATGGCTATTTGCAACTTAATTGCATTTTGTTTGTCGTAAATTAGGATTTTTAAAGATCATTTCTTATTTTAGTAAAAACTGGAGAAAATCTAGTTATTTGTTTAATTAATATGTTAAATTAGGATTATGGGTAGACCGCCAACAAGACCAGCGAAATTAAAAGATGGTTTTTATATAGAAGTAAGAAACGAGGGATCAAAAGCAAACGGTATCAAGATAAGACGTGATACAAAAGAAGAAATGCTCATGGCCATAGAAGATTACAATAGAATTAAAGATGTTACTGTTTTAGGTGAGCTCAAAAATGACAAATGGGTCAACAAAAAAGAAGCGAAGAAAAAAAAGTAACACTTATTGTTTAAAAACTTGAAAAGCTTTCCAATTCGGAAGGCTTTTTTTATTGCCTAAACAGTTGAAATTATGAAAGGAATGTAGATTTTTATGAGGAGTCGAAAAATTGATTTGAATATCTTACTGTTTTTAAGCTCCTAAAGAAGCTAAACTTTCTTAATTTTATTTTAAAATTGATTAATGTATAAACATCAAGGCCGGAAAAGGACACTACATGATAATCTACGGATTGCCATTATATTATCATTTGTTGCAGGAATTGTAAATGTTTCAGGTTTCCTCTTTCTGAAGCAATTAACCACTAATGTAACTGGACATTTTGCATTGTTCATTAATGATGTAGCTAATTTTGAATTTTGGCACGGTACCGTTTATCTTTTGTATATCCTTTCTTTTTTGATGGGGTCATTTGTTTCGAGTTTCCTCATTGAGTTTTTTAAAAGAAATAAACGCCTAAATGTCTATGTAATTCCCGTCTTAATTGAAACTGTTATTCTTGTTACAGTTGCTGTGCTCGCAAGTCTCGTGCTCTTCGATTATCCGGATTTAATAGCTTGTCTATTGCTGTTTTCGATGGGACTTCAAAACTCTTATGTAACAAAGGTGTCAGATGCAGTGGTAAGAACAACGCATTTGACAGGATTGTTTACAGATTTAGGCATTGAATTATCCTATTTGTTGTTTAAAAAAAGATATCCAAACAGATCGAAGATTAAAGACTCTATTCGGCTAAGGATTTACATTATTTCATTTTTCTTTATTGGTGGTATATTTGGCGGTTTTGTTTACTCAACTTTAGCGTTTGAAATGTACACGCTCATTTTTGCTGCAGTAGTTTTAATTGCAAACTTGCTTTATGATGGAATAAAATTTAAAGTAGTAAGCATGAGAAGAAGAAACTTTAGAAAGAGATTGAAGTTGCGTAATCATTAATTATTGAACTTTTTATAAAACGGTTATTGATCATGAAAAACAAACAGTTTTTGCCTTGGATTATATTATTTCTGACCCTTTTGGGAAGTATTCCTATTATTCTACATAATAAAGGTTATACAAGTGCTCGAATTATAGGTGTTTTGGTTGTTGTTTCAGCGATAGCAGCCCTTTGGTTTTGGCGAGTAAATACCCGTAAAAAGTCGCCTAGAAAAGAAAGGGTAAGACTTTCTGTTAATGATAAGCACTGGTTAAAGGAAAAGATATCATTCTACAAACGATTGAAAAAATCAGATCAAATTATTTTTGAAGACCGTGTTGGAATTTTCTTGGCTGATGTGATCATCACAGAGATAGGGAAGGAACAAACAGAGAAAACAACAGCATTATATGTCGCTTCGAGTGCAGTAATTGCTTTTTGGGGTTTACCTTATTTCAATTATGGGAATCTTCGTGAAGTGTTGGTGTATCCTTCCAATTTTGATATGGATAATACCCTAAACAAACATGGAGTAGTCAATGGAAAGGTTCATCATGGTGGATTGATGAATAATACTATGATTTTATCTTTACCTGCTTTGGTAAAAGGGTTTCAAATTGACAATGACAAGAAAAATGTTGGGATTCATGAGTTTGCCCATTTGCTAGATAAATCCAATGGATCTATCGATGGCGTGCCTGAATACCTTGGTGAAGAAGACAAAAAGATTTGGATTCAATTGATGAAAGATGCTATGGATAAAATCAATAACGATGATTCCACAATTCCAGCATACGGAGGAACTTCTGAAGCTGAATTTTTTGCTGTAGTCACCACTTATTACAAAGAGTGTCCTCATTTACTAAAAGTAAAGCACAGACCATTGTTTGAGTTTTTGGAGGCTTATTTTAACGATGAGAAAAACAAGCAATAGATGAACTTTAAATTAAAAACGCTCTTTTAACGTTTTCCAACTCTACCTCAACTCTATCTTTAAGTGTTGTAGAAAGGGTGAGACCAACATAGTCGCAACGGATAGGAAAACTCCTGTGTTTTCGGTCCACAAGTGCAACGGTTTTTACTCTTTTTGTCGGACGCTCTAACAATTTTATTAATGCGTATTGCATTGTACGACCAGAATTAATTACATCATCAATGAGAATGATTGTATTATTGTCAAAGGCTTCAATTGAAATTGTCGTAGAAATATCATGTTCGAGCGGATTTTTTTTATCGATGATTAATTCAGAAACATGTATTTCTTGCTCACCAATTTTTTCCAGTCGTTCTGCTAACTCTTTAGCAATTTCAAATCCATTTCCTTTAATTCCGACGAGAAATAATTTCTCATCATCGAAGTTGTTTTCAACTATTTCATAAGCTATTCTGTCAAGCTTTTGATTAATTTGTCTTTCGTCGAGTACAAGTGTATTCATTGTGATTATCGTTTCCTATTTCTAATCCATTGTTGAAACTCAGCAGCGTTTCTATTGTGTTGCGCTAAGGTTTTAGCAAAATTATGCAATCCATCTCCTTTAGGTTTTGCACACATGTACATGTAATCGTTGTTTTCTGCATTCAACACTGCGTCAACAACTTCTGCGGGAGGGATAAATATTGGTCCAGGTGGAAGTCCAGCGTATAGGTAGGTGTTGTATGGACAATCTCGATCTCGGTGTTCATAGGTTAATCTTTCCACACCGTCAAGTTCATCCCCCCAGCAAAACCTAAATGTTGGATCTGATTGCAATAGCCAGCCTTTTCTGATGCGATTCAAATAAAGTCCAGCAATTGTTTTCCATTCTTCAGGATATTTATCTTGTTCTTTGTAAACAATGGAGGCTAATGTTACGGCCTCGGATTGTGATTTTAGTCCAGCTTGTTTCAATTTCTCCAAGCGCTCAGGGGTCCAGAATTTTTTAAACTCCTGTGCCATTCTTTGGATGAATTGTTCGTGGTCGGTATCCCAAAAAAGGCGATAGGTGTTGGGTAAGAACAAAGCGCTAATTGTGGCCTCATTAAATCCATATTTATTCAAGATTGAATCAGAAAGCATGTAGTCCATAAATGCTGTACTATCCATTTCTATTTGTTGAGAAACTTTACTAGCTATATCTCTGATGTCTTTACAGTTATTGAATGTGACTTCAACCTCGACTTCTTTATTTCCATTCCCAAGATTATTCAATGTAAAACCGTTGATTAGGGTGTTGTATTCAGTACCTGGTGCGATAATAAACTTTCCAGCAGCCAGTCTTTCATCTTTAAATTCTTTATAATCCAAAACAGCTTGGAACCCGTCAAGATCATCAATGATGTTTTGTTCGACCAAAAGTGATTTGAGTTGTTCAAGATTTGTGTGTGTAGGAATGTAGAAGTCGACATTTTCTCTGTTCAAGGTCTCTTTTTTACCTCCAAAATATGCATTTATTGAAGTACAAGCACTGAATAAAAGAATTAAGCCAATTACAGACAAAAGCTTTACTCCGGAATTTAAACTCATCATGATTTAAATAAATTTTTGGTAAAAATAAGCATCGATTACTTTAGATTTAAACTTATACCATTTCTTTTTTGTACCAGTTCTTATAAAACCAGCTTTTTCAAAGAGTTGGATGCTTGCTTCATTATCTGCTTGGATATCACAAAACAGCTGTTCTAACTCCAATCGGTTCGAAGAAAACGCAGCTAAAAGCGCTAATGCTTCTTGTGCATAACCTTTTTTTCTGTTTTCTTTATTGGCAATCAATATTCCCACACCAGCCCTTAGGTTTTTAAAATCAATTTCGAACAAATCTATCGTTCCAATGGCCTGATGGTTTTCGTTAAGACAAATAATAAATCTTAATTGTTGATTTTGTCGCACATGGCTTGCGTTTTTTACGTAATGTTGCAATTGATGTAGGGAGAATGGCGCTTCTGATTCGCTGTAGCGCCAGTTTTCTGTATCATTTTCCCACAAAAGGAGAAGGTTCACGTCGGATTCCTCGATTTGTCTGAGATATATGTTTTTTCCTTTTAGCATTATCCTTCAAAGATACAATTTTCAATCTCATAAAGTGAATATTTCTTCATTCCATAATAATATGGATTGGGAAATGAGTAAAAAACCTCTTGAATTTAAACGTTGATAAACTTAAATTGAAATGCGTCCATCGAATACTTTTTCTGCAGGTCCAATTAGATAAATAGATTCAAAAGAGCGATCAAAACGTTCTGCTCTCACTGCAAGTTCACCTCCTTTAACATTGATTTTAACATCGATATCATCGTAATCTAAAACGAGTGCATAAGCCAATGCGACAGCTGTCGCTCCGGTACCACAAGAGTAGGTTTCATCTTCAACACCACGTTCATAGGTCAACATATTCAAATGATTGTCTTCAAGAACTTCAACTAAATTTACATTGATTCCTTTCTCAAAATATTTATGTGAAAATCGAACCTTTTTACCATATTCAACTATATCTTCATCATCTAATTCCGCAACAAACTGTACATAATGTGGACTTCCAGTATCGAGAATAAAAGCGGTTTCATCTTTTGAGAAGTTGGCAACGTCATTCATTTTTAATGAAATTAATTCACCTTCTATGGTTGCTGAATGAATTCCGTCAATAGCCTCAAATTGAGCTTTATCTTGAAATAATCCCAATGAACGAGAATAATGAACTGCACACCTTGCGCCATTTCCACAAAAGCTTTGCGATCCATCAGAATTATAGTAAACCATTTTAAAGTCAAGGGTAGAATGTGAATAAATTAAAATTATTCCATCTGCGCCAATACCAAAGCGTCGATCACAGAGTGTACTAATTTCTTCAGCCGAAAGATTGAATTCTTTTACTGATGTACAATCTACCATTATGAAGTCATTTCCAGTTCCTTGGTACTTTGTGAAAAAAAATGTCATTTCAGTTTTAAGCTTTTAAATTGTTTTGACTTTGGGAGTAATAGGCTCATGGAGTCAGTATTCAATATTATTTGGTCTTCTTGGTTCCCTATTCGCAAAGAAATAGATTCATTCGGATTAAAACCAAATAATTTCAGCTTATTTCTTGTCAATTCATAACCGGTAAGGTTGAGTGGACTTTGCCAGAACTCTACTATAATATCTTTAGCAAAGGCATTGCTTTTTAATTCGAGAAGCGCTGAGACATCAGTCGAATCGAGAGGAACTTCCTCAAGTGTATAGGTTTTCTTAGAGATCAGTACTTCTTTGATAATAATTTCTTCAGTATCATCCTCGATATGATCTATTGAGTTGTATATGTTGTGGTTAATACTATCTACTTGAACAACTTTTTCTGCTCTTTGAATTGAGTCAGCAGGAAGTGGGTAATGTACAATCTTTTCTACTTCTACGGTGTCTCTAACAATTTCTTTTTTTACTTTTTCAACAACAACCGTTTCAGTTTTGGTTTGAATTTCTTGCGGTTTTGTTAAGAATGCATTGATGGCGTATCCGATTCCGATACCTCCAATTAGAATAAGTAGATATGTAACTCCTTGTTTCATTTATTATTATATGCTCAAAAGTCTGCAAAAATACATAAAAAGAATGAATAATTGCTTAACAACTTTTAACGCATTTTCATTAACAAAAAAGAAACTTTGGTGTTATTATTGGGAATGCTAAAATGATCATTAAAAAAACAAACAATATGAAGAAAAATATGAAGTCAATAGGTCTTGGTATCCTAGGAGGAGCCTTACCACTAGTTGTGTTTTTCATGTTAAATTCTAACGGTATAAATAGTGACACAACAAGCAATAATAAAACAATAGAGGAGACGAATGCACCAGTCTCTAAAGTCAATTTTGTACCATCTCAAATCGATGGAAAATTGGACTTTACTAAAGCTAGTGAAGAAAGTGTTCATTCTGTAGTTCACGTTAAAACCAAAGTTGTTCAGTCCTATGTTCAACGAGACCCTTTTTTAGAGTTCTTTTATGGACCTGGAGCTGGACGAGAGCGTAAACAATATGGAAGCGGATCTGGTTCAGGGGTAATCATCACTGAAGATGGTTACATTGTTACCAACAATCACGTGATTCAAAATGCAAGTGAAATACAGGTGACTTTAAACAACAACACCACGTTTGATGCAGAAATTATTGGAACAGACCCTTCAACAGATATTGCAGTACTTAAAATCAATAAAACTGGATTGCGTGCAATGCCTATCGCCAATAGTGATGATGTAAAAGTAGGGCAGTGGGTATTGGCAGTAGGGAATCCTTTCAACTTAAACTCGACAGTTACAGCGGGTATTGTATCAGCAAAAGCGAGGAACATTAACATTATTGGAAGTCAGAATAAGGAGATCATTCCAATTGAATCATTTATTCAGACCGATGCCGCTGTAAATCCAGGGAATTCAGGAGGAGCATTGATCAACACTCAAGGACAGTTAATTGGGATAAATACTGCTATTGCCTCTCAAACAGGAAACTATGCAGGATATTCTTTTGCTGTTCCTTCACGATTGGTTACGAAAATCACCAATGATTTAATTGATTATGGGATGGTTCAACGTGGATTCTTAGGGGTACAAATTCAAGAGATTACACAAGACCTTATCAACGATAAAGATTTAGAAGATTCAAAAGGAATTTATATCGTAGGAGTCAATGAAGGTTCTGGTGCAGACAAAGCAAAAATCAAAGAAGGTGATGTGATTTTAAAAGTCGGATCGAAAGCAATTAATTCAACGGCAGAACTTCAAGAAGCCATTGGACGAAGAAGACCAGGAGATATTGTAACATTGACCATTCGTCGAGATGGAAAAATCATGACCAAGGATGTTTTATTGAAGAACTTTGAAGGGAATACAGAATTAACTTCGAAGGCAGAACTAGAGAAACATTCTGCACTTGGAGCAACATTTGTGGAATTGACGAATAAAGAAAAGAAGGAGTTAAACATAGAGCATGGTGTTAAAATCTCCTCCATAACCACTGGGAAATTACGCGCCAATGGCCTCACCAAAGGTATCATCATCACCAAGATAAACAACGAAGATGTGAAAAGCGTAGAGCAACTTACATCTTATTTAAAACGCAAAGATAAAAAAGGTGTGTTACTCGAAGTGATGTCAGAAAGTGGTCAGAAAGATTATGTTGGATTTGGTTTGTAACCTTTTCATGAAATAACCGTTATACAAGCGCTCTTAAGCAAAAAGTTTAAGGGCGCTTTTTTTTATAAACATTAGAAATAAAAATTTGCATGAACTTATATTTTGTAGTATAGTTTTATTGGTGTAAATTTGCCACACTTTATTTCACATTATTTAATAAGGACTAGAAAAACATGAGACAACTTAAGATTACAAAGTCGATCACTAACCGCGAAAGTCAATCCCTAGATAAATATCTTCAGGATATCGGTAAAGAGGAATTGATTACCGCTGATGAAGAGGTTGAGTTAGCAAGAAAGATTAAACAAGGTGACCAACGCGCCCTTGAGAAACTAACCAGAGCAAACCTCCGATTTGTTGTCTCCGTAGCAAAACAATATCAAAATCAAGGCTTAACACTTCCAGATTTAATTAATGAAGGTAACTTAGGTTTGATTAAGGCCGCTCAAAAGTTTGATGAAACACGAGGATTTAAATTCATTTCATACGCAGTATGGTGGATTCGTCAATCAATTTTATCTGCATTAGCTGAGCAAGCACGTATTGTTCGTTTGCCATTGAACCAAGTAGGTTCTTTAAACAAGATCAACAAAGCATTCTCTCGTTTAGAGCAAGAATACGAACGTCCACCTTCAGCTGAAGAATTAGCAGAAGCATTGGAAGTTCCAGAAGATAAAATTAAGGAAAGCATGAACGTTTCAGGACGTCATGTATCTATGGACGCTCCTTTATCAGCCAATGAAGATGGAGGAACATTGATGGATGTGATGGCGAATGGTGATTCACCTAAAGCTGATGCTTTGTTAATGTCTGAATCATTACAAAGAGAAATCGAACGCTCACTTTCAACTTTAACAGATAAAGAACGTGAAATAATTCGTTTGTTCTTCGGTATTGGAATGAACCATGGATTAACATTAGAAGAAATTGGGTCAAAATTCAATCTGACCAGAGAACGTGTGCGTCAAATTAAAGAAAAGGCTATACGCCGACTGCGACACACTTCGCGAAATAAACTGTTGAAAGCTTATTTAGGATAAGAAATTTCGGGGCTGCTATTATTAGCGGCCCTTTTTTGTACGTAATAATTAACAATCAATATATAAACAAAAAAATATGAATACTTCAAACGGGTATGAAGAACAATTAGACGCTCACGTAAAAAGAGAAAGAGCGGCTGTAAAATTAGCTAGTAAAACCGGTCAACTTCTTTATGATAAAGGAGTGGAGTTAGTATTGTTTAGAAACCACCTTGTCAGCTTAACTGTTTCTGAAATCATGAACTTACATGAATATTCAAGAAATGTTGTTCAAAAGCCAATTGATGTGTTTACAACATCTGATTTGGCCGAGGCACTTTTGTCTATTGACCTTGCGCCGTCAAAATTAGACATCGGACGTTTAGCCTACGAATACCAGGAGACAAAAGATAAATACAGCAGTAAAGATGAATTTTTAAGAGACACATTAAAAAACTTTATTGGTCAAGACAAATTCTCAATGGAGCCACGTGATGTTGTGCTTTATGGATTTGGACGTATTGGTCGTTTGGCAGCTCGAGAGTTAATAAAACAAGCAGGGAAAGGACAACAATTGCGATTAAGAGCCATTGTTACAAGAGATGTTTCTGATGATATCATTAAAAAACGTGCAGCTTTATTCAAAAACGATTCAGTTCACGGAACTTTTGATGGAATTGTAGATGTTGATGTAGAGAACAAAGTATTGAACATCAATGGAATGAAAGTTCAAATGATTGAAGCAAAGAACCCAGAGGACATTGATTATACTCAGTATGGAATCAACAATGCATTGATCATTGACAATACAGGTGTATTTACAGATAAAGAAAGTTTAGGAAGACACCTTCAAGCCAAAGGAGCAGCCCGTGTTATTTTAACCGCACCAGGAAAAGGAATTCCAAACATTGTTTATGGAATTAATCAAGGAGAATTGAATTTAGAAGAACAAAGAATTTTCTCTGCAGCTTCTTGTACAACCAATGCAATTTCACCGGTTCTTGAAGTAATCAACAATAAATTTGGGGTAGTAAAAGGACATATTGAAACAGTTCATGCTTATACCAACGATCAAAACTTGTTGGACAACATGCATAAGAAACCAAGAAGAGGTCGTTCTGCTGCAATCAACATGGTTATTACTTCTACAGGTGCAGGTAAAGCAGTTACTAAAGTAATTCCTGCATTAGAAAACAAGTTGACTGCAAATGCTGTTCGTGTACCTACACCAAACGGATCTTTGGCCATCCTTTCTTTAGAATTAGGAAAAGAAGTTACCCTTGAAGATGTAAATAATGAAATTAGACATGCTGCATTAAATGGTAATTTAATTAATCAAATTCATTATTCTATAGACGAAGAATTGGTTTCAAATGACATTATTGGAAACACATGTTGTTCTGTATTTGATTCCCCAGCGACTATCGTTTCAAACGACAAGAAAAACGTAGTACTTTACACATGGTACGATAACGAGTTTGGTTATACTAAACAAGTGATTCGTTTAGCTAAGTACGTAGCGAAGGTGAGAAGATTGATTTATTACTAGGAAAAGTAAGTGAAGAGATAATGAAAAGCCCTAACATATAGTTAGGGCTTTTTTAATGTCTTAGTTATTTTGTTGGAGTAGTGGTCGAAACTAAATAACACCTTAAATCATCGAGGAGTATACGAAGATAACCCATTATCTTGAGGATAGAATCCTAATCCAGATTGACTATAGTAAGATAATTAACACACTACCTTACATCATGCACCTCCAACTCATACATCAAGGTACTATTGGCAGGAATTAGATCTGTTTTTTGTGTGGCATAGCCCAATTGCGGTGGGATAATGATATGAATACGACCTCCGTTTTTTAACATCATCAAAGCATCTTGCCATCCTATAATGAGTTGACTTACTTTATAGCTTATTGGATCGTCTTTACCAATTATTTGAAAAACATTCCCATCTAAAAAAGACCCTTTGTATGAAAATGTAACTTGGTCTTTGTAAGCAATTGTTTTTTCACCTTCACCTTCTTCAAGAATCTTGAAGTAAAGTCCATCTTCGGTTTTCTCCATTTCAATTCCAGTTGAATCAAGGTAAGCTTGAATTTCTTGATCAAATCCAATTAAGTCATTCTCTGAATAGGTAGTACAACTAGTTATAGAAATCAATAATGCTATGCATCCAATCCACTTCATATTCTTATAATTTTACAGGAGTTAAAGTATATCCTTCAGCCTTTAGCAATTCAATTACACCTTCTGGGCCTCCTAAATGAGCAGCACCAACGGCAATAAATGCTTTATTCTTTTTGATTATTTTATTTATAGGAGCTATCCAATTTTTGTTGCGCTGATTTAGAAAACTTTCTTCGAATTCTGGTGAACTCATACCTGAACTAACAGTATATTCATGGATGGCGTTGATGTCTTGGGATAAATACACATCAATTAACTTTCTTGTTTCACTGTTGTCGTCCTTGTCCGATCTTAGTGTCTCCATGATCATATTTACTTGATCTTCGACAGAAAGTCCATCAATAAAGCCCATTTGTTCCTCAATGGTTTCAAGACCTAAAACTTCAATTTCATTGGACTTAGCAATTTTCTCTAAAGTCATTTCATAACTCTGAGGGTTTTCTCCAAAAGCATCTTTTGTAAATAACTGCAACAAAACAAAAGGCTTCATTTTGCCAAAAGCCATTCTCATTTTAGCCTCATCAAATCCCAATTCTGTTTCTGTATATGTAAATAAAGAATCCAATTGTTCTTTATTAAAATAATCAAACATTGTCCCCGTGTCAAGCATCATCAATTGCATCGCTTTCATTTGCTCAGACAGACCACCAATTTCCATAACTAGAATATCAGATCCTTGGACTTTTTCTTTTAAAGTTTCAGGAAATAAGAAATCATCATTCGGAATCAAATGCATTGTTCCAAAAATATAAGATGGAGATTTTACTTTTTTTCCTGTTACTTCCCACAACAATGAAGAAGTTGGAGTGTCTTGTGCAATTCCGAAATGAACAGCAAAAATGAAACTTGTTAATAGTAAGATTAAATTTTTCATGCTTCTTTTTTTAATTGAACCAAAAATGAATTTGCGTCATCTTCAGCGAGTAATGTTAATTTTAGACCAGCCGCCTTAGCTATCTTTTCAAAGTTTTCCAAATCTAAATAAATCCAATCAAACCAACCACTTTCTGTGCCTTTGTATTTCATGTTAAATTTAAATTCGCCATAATAATTCGCATTTAAATCGACCCAAAGTCCACCTTCATCATCTTCAAAAATGCTTTGAACATCAGTAGAGTCACAGAGAATGCTTCCGCCTGGATTCAATAAACTTGCCAAATGTTCCAAGAAAGGCTGAACTTCATTAAGGTGACCAGCTAATCCAATTCCATTCATCAATAACAAAATGGTGTCATATTGACCTGTATTGAATTCTTGAATTCGTGCAGAGTAGTGGGTTGCTTGTGGTAATATTGCTTGCAAATAGCGGTGTGCGATAGGACTGCTTTCTATGGTCGTTACATCAAATCCTTTCTCCGTTAGATATTTGGCGTGTGGACCGGCCGCAGCACCAACATCCAACACATTTCCTTTACAGTGCTCCATTGCTTTAATTTCAAGGAGAGAGAAAGTATCGAATTGGCGAAAAAGTACGTCAATAGGCAAAATATCATCTTCCACAAGATCTGATTCTACAGTGATGTCTTCAGGATCGTTTTTCGTGTGGTAATCCCAGATTGCATTTCCTATTGGGTCTTTAATGTCCATTTTTAAATGTCGTAATCGTCAATATTGTCGAACTGACCATTTCCAAATTCATCATCAAAATCATCAAATCCAAAGTCATCTGCGTTTGGATCTAAGTCAGTTTCAAATTTCATATCATCCAAAGCTTTTGGACCTTTATCAATTAAATCTTGGGGAATTTCGCCAACTTCAAGTACCAATTGAGGGAATTCAACTTCTTCATCTGTAATTTCATGAAGTTCTATTAAGAAAATCCACATCGATAAGAAGTCATGCACCAAAATAAATCGTTGTTTTGGATCGTGAATTCTTTCCTTTAATTCAACGGCGTTCATTTCAATTGGCGATTCCTCTTCATCGTTACTGCCAAAAGACATGTCCATTAGAGAGATTTCCTCTCCTTTATTCCAGTCTTCATCACTAACGAAAAATGATGCCATTTGGTCATTTGGAAGTCCAAAAGCATCAAGAATAGTATTGTAAAAATGTTCGAAATTTAAATCATCGCTGATTAAAATATCTCTAAAAATTTCTTTGTCTTCAATACTATCGAGTAAAATTCTAAATTTCAGTCCTGCCATATCTACTTTTGCTATTGAACAATTGACGAAGTTAATAGTTTTCTATCTTTTCAACCCTAATTCCTCACCTAATTTAAGCATCATATCGTATGCTTCTTGGTAATCATTTTGAATCTCACCTTCTAAGATAGCTTCTTTTATTTTATTTTTAATGGTACCGATTTCACTGCAAGGTGGAATTTTGAATGTTTCCATAATCAATTTTCCATCGATAGGAGGTTGAAAATTACGCACGTTGTCTTTCTCCTCTACAGACTTTAGTTTTTCTTCAACCTTTTTAAAGTTGTTTCTGTATCTCTTAACTTTAAATTCGTTTTTTGACGTAATATCTGCATTACACAACAACATTAAATCTTCGATATCATCTCCAGCTTCGTTTAAAAGTCGACGAATTGCTGAATCTGTAACATCTCCTTTAACCAAAGATATAGGACGTAAATGCAGGCGAACAAGTTTTTGAACATACTTCATTTTTGCATCCATAGGGAGTTTTAATCTTCTAAAGATACGAGGAACCATTTTAGCACCTAAATCTTCATGTCCATGGAATGTCCATCCTGTTTTCTTATTGTATCTCTTAGTTGGTGGTTTTGCAATATCGTGCATAATAGCGGCCCATCTTAACCACAAGTCATCTGTATGTTCAGAGATATTATCTAAAACCTCAAGGGTGTGGTAAAAATTATCTTTGTGTGAATGATTATTGATGGTTTCTACACCAGCTAAATTGACCATTTCTGGGAAGAACTGATGGAGTAGGTGAGTCGAATACAAAAGTTTAAATCCTCTTGACGGAGTATCACTGAGAATGATTTTATTTAACTCGTCAATAATCCGTTCTTTAGAAATAATAGAAAGTCGTTCTGCATTTTCCTTAATGGCAGCTAAACTTTTATTCTCTATTTTAAAATCTAATTGCGTTGCGAAACGAATTGCGCGCAACATGCGTAAAGGATCATCAGAATATGTTGTTTCAGGATCTAAGGGGGTACGAATGATTCCTTTTTCTAAATCTTCAATTCCATTGAAGGGATCAATGATGTCACCAAAACCATCTTCATGCAAGTTTAGAGCTAGCGCATTGATTGTAAAATCCCTTCTTTTTTGATCGTCCGCTAAAGTTCCATCTTCAACAATGGGTTTTCTGGAGTCCCTTTGGTAGGATTCCCTTCTTGCCCCAACAAATTCAACATCTAAGTCTTTATAATTAAAGTGTGCAGTTCCAAAGGACTTGAAGCGAGAAACTTTTTTAACCCTAAGTTTTTTGGCTACTTTTTCAGCCAATTCTAATCCATTACCAACAACGACAATATCGATGTCTTTAGAAGGTCTTTCTAAGATTAAGTCCCTAACAAAACCACCAATCACATAGGATTCTAGACCTTCTTCTGTAACGATGTCTCGTGTAACCTTAAATACCGGATGTTTTAACTTGTCTTTGTAATTCAATTTCATTTCGGGTGCAAATATACTTGACTTTTGTAAAACAGAAAGATTATTTCTTAATCCATCCATAAACGCCTTTATTTTTGAAGTTGGTATAGTTTAACATCTTACTTTGTTCTTCAGCAATTCCGGTAAAAAACAACACAAATAGCCACTCTCCTTGATCATGAAGTATTTTATACATTGCGCCCTTATTATAGTGAATCATAAGATTAGATTCTGTCCATCCTTCAAAAGCATTCTCAGAAACTACTGCAGGCGACCAACGTAATTCAGTTTTTTTCGTTAAAAAATGATACTTACCATCATGGTTTACTCGTTCGGGGAAGAAAGGTCCAACCATATCACCTGTATCTCTTCCTACGAAAAAGCGATCATGGAACTTTAGATTTTCATTGATTTGTCGGATGTTGAAAATGTTATGACTTGCACTTTTACAGCAAGGATACCTGTGTACAAAAAGAATCAATTCGTCTGTAAATGGATGTTTTTTATAAGCTAGTAATCTTCCAATTTCACTAAAGACCATTCTGTTGTTTATGGTTTTATCCATGTTGTAAATCTCCACATACTCCCTTTCATCATCAGAATTTCTAAGTCCATGAAAAAGCAACATTGGTGATTTGTTTTCTTTAAACTGAATGTAAAACCATTGTTCTTTGTATCGTTCCCAGTATTCATCAAAGGTATGCATTTGAGCAGGGAAGTCGTGACCCAATTCTATATATGTGTGTAAGCTTTTTACCTTTTCGGCGATGGTTTCATCTTTATACAGAATCTGATCAAAATCATCAGTGCCACCGTTTACAAAGACCTGATGAGGAATATCAACCATATTTGGGTCAACTTGACTATAAATTGAGGTTGAAATTACAATAGAAAGAAAATAAAATAAATACTTTGCCATACTAATAACTAAAAAAGGGAGTATATAAACACACTCCCTTTATAATTGTTTAAAATTAGAATTTACTCTTCATCTTTTTTAGTGTCTTTAGCTTTCTTCGCTTTTACAATAGTCGAAGTTAAACCATTTCCTTCTTCATTCATCGTAAGGGAGATTTTATCTCCTTCTTTGATTTCGGAGTTAATGATTTGTTCCGCTAACGGATCTTCAATATACTTTTGGATAGCACGCTTTAGCGGACGAGCACCAAATTTAGAATCATATCCTTTATCTACAATAAAATCTTTGGCTTCTTTTTGTAATTCAATTTCATAACCAAGTTCATTAATTCTCTTATAAAGAGTAATCAACTCAAGGTCAATGATTTTATATATATCATCACGCTCTAATGACTTAAATAGGATAAGGTCATCAACACGGTTAAGAAACTCTGGTGAAAATGCTTTTCTTAATGCATTCTGAATAACAGATTTCTGATCTTCATCTGCTGAAGCTGCACGTGCGGCAGTGCCAAAACCAACCCCAGTACCAAAATCTTGAAGTTGTCTAGCTCCAATATTTGAAGTCATGATGATAATTGTGTTTTTAAAGTCAATTTTGCGACCTAATCCATCCGTCATGTGTCCATCATCAAGCGCTTGAAGTAATAAATTGAAAACATCTGGGTGCGCTTTTTCGATTTCATCCAAAAGAATGATAGAGTAGGGCTTCCTTCTTACTTTTTCAGTCAACTGTCCACCTTCCTCATAACCAACATATCCTGGAGGAGCTCCAACCAATCTTGAAATAGAGAATTTCTCCATATACTCTGACATATCCACACGGATTAAAGCGTCTTCAGAATCGAACATGTGTTTCGCAAGAACCTTTGCCAATAATGTTTTTCCTACACCTGTTGGTCCAAGAAAGAAAAAGGAACCGATTGGCTTATTAGGGTCTTTTAATCCAGCTCTATTTCTTTGAATTGCTTTAACAACTTTAGCTACTGCTTCGTCTTGACCAATAATCTTTCCTCTTACTTCTGTTTCCATTTTGGCCAACTTACCGCTTTCTTTTTCAGCAATACGTTGAACAGGGATTCCAGTCATCATAGCTACAACATCAGCAACATTTTCTTCTGTTACGGTAACTTTATGATTTTTGGTATCTTCTTCCCATTTCAATTTCTCCTCTTCGAGTTGATCTTGTAGTTTCTTCTCAGTATCTCTAAGTTCAGCAGCTTTTTCATACTGTTGGGACTTAATAACATCGTTCTTCTTTACTTTAATGTCTTCGATTTTCTTTTCAATCTCAATAATTACAGGAGGAACATTAATATTTGTTAGGTGCACACGTGAACCTACTTCATCTAAAGCGTCAATGGCTTTATCTGGTAAATGACGATCCGAAATATATCGATTGGTTAAAGTCACACAAGCTTCGATTGCTTCTTTGGTATAACTAACATTGTGATGATCTTCGTATCGTTCTTTAATATTCTCTAAAATTTGAATGGTTTCCTCAGTCGTTGTTGGTTCAACCAAAACTTTTTGGAAACGACGTTCTAAAGCACCATCTTTTTCAATGTGTTGACGATATTCATCTAGCGTTGTTGCACCTATGGCTTGAAGTTCACCTCGGGCCAAAGCAGGTTTAAACATGTTAGAGGCATCTAAAGAGCCACTAGCGCCACCAGCACCAACAATAGTATGAATTTCATCGATAAATAAAATTACATCTCTATTTTTTTCGATTTCAGCCATTACCGCCTTCATTCTTTCTTCGAACTGACCACGGTATTTTGTTCCTGCAACAAGCGAAGCTAAGTCAAGAGAAACAATTCTCTTATTGAAAAGAACTCGAGAAACTTTACGTTGAACAATTCTCAAGGCTAAACCTTCAGCGATTGCACTTTTACCAACACCAGGTTCTCCGATAAGAATAGGGTTGTTTTTCTTTCTACGCGACAAGATTTGACTTACTCTTTCAATTTCTTTATCACGCCCAACGATTGGGTCGAGTTGATCATTTTCAGCCAACTTGGTCAAATCTCTTCCGAAATTATCAAGTACAGGCGTTTTTGATTTTGTATCTCCAGGTTTTCTAGCACCACCACCAGTAGCACCAGAACCTCCTGCAAAGCCAGCGTCACCGCCACCTTCATCAGAACCAGGAAATTCAAATCTAGGGTTATTTTCTTCTAACATAGCTTCGATTTCATCTTTAACATTATCATAAATAACCCCGTATTTGTTTAAAGTACGACAAGCCACGTTATTTTCATCCTTTAATATAGACAATAATAAGTGTTCAGTTCCAATGACTGTACTTTTGAATAGTTTTGCTTCGAGGTAAGTAATTTTCAATACTTTTTCAGCTTGTTTAACCAATGGAATATTAGTTAAGTCTTTTGCAGAACTATTTGTTGATTTATTTAAATAAGATTCAATTTGGTAACGGATTTGTTCCAAATCAAGATTAAACTCCTTTAATACACGAATGCCCAAACCTTCTCCTTCACGAATTAAGCCAAGGAGTAGGTGCTCAACACCTATATAGTCATTGCCGAGACGAAGAGCCTCCTCGCGACTAAAGTTGATTACATCTTTTACTCTTGGTGAAAATTTTGCTTCCATAGTTTACGAATATACATATTTTTTGCGTTGATTACTTCAAGAGTAATATAACACTTTCAAAAATAAAACGTTTTATTATCAAAATGGTTTAAGTTGTTCACAATTATCCACAGATTTTTGTTTATAATTTTAAGTTTAACTGAACGTTATCTTGATTTAAATCCTTATTTTCGGACATTCTAAACGCACGCAATATTCGTGCAGTAATAAATAAAATGACAAGATGGCAGAAGGAGAAAGAATCATTAAGATTAATATCGAAGATGAAATGAAATCCGCTTACATCGATTACTCGATGTCAGTTATTGTTTCGCGTGCTCTTCCAGATGTACGTGACGGATTTAAACCAGTACATAGACGTGTATTATATGGAATGCAAGACTTAGGTGTTTATTCAAACAAAGCACATAAAAAGTCAGCGAGAATTGTAGGGGAGGTGTTAGGTAAGTACCACCCACATGGAGATAGTTCTGTATATGACACGATGGTGCGTATGGCGCAATACTGGTCATTGCGTTATCCTTTAGTTGATGGTCAAGGTAACTTTGGTTCCATGGACGGTGATAGTCCGGCAGCTATGCGTTATACTGAGGCCCGTCTAAGAAAGATTTCTGAGGAAATGCTTGGTGACCTGGAGAAGGAAACGGTTGACTTCGTAGCTAACTTTGATGATAGTTTAACAGAGCCTACAGTTTTGCCCACAAAAGTTCCTAACCTGTTAATTAACGGAGCGAGTGGTATTGCAGTAGGTATGGCTACAAACATGGCACCTCATAACTTAACTGAAGTTATTAATGGGACTATTGCATACATTGAGGACAAGGATATAGATACTGAAGGTTTAATGAAGTATGTAACCGCACCTGACTTCCCAACTGGGGGAATCATTTATGGTTATGAAGGCGTTAAATCTGCTTTCGAGACAGGGAAAGGCCGTATTGTTATTCGTGCTAAAGCAATTATTGAAGAAAACAAACAAGGGCGTGAGCATATTGTTGTGACCGAAATACCTTATTTAGTAAATAAGGCCGACATGATCAAGAAGACTGCTGACATGGTGAATGAAGGTAGAATTGATGGAATTACTGATATTCGTGATGAGTCTGACCGTAACGGGTTGCGTATTGTTTACGAATTAAGACGTGATTCTATACCGAATGTTGTGTTGAATAAACTATTCAAGTACACGGCTTTACAGACCTCATTTTCAGTCAATAACATATGTTTAGTTGATGGAAGGCCCGAATTGCTGAACTTAAAGCAAATCATAGAAAAATTCGTTGAGTTCCGTCACGAGGTAGTGATTAGAAGAACAAAATATGAATTGCGTAAAGCTGAAGAAAGAGCGCATTTACTCGAAGGTTTAATTATTGCTTCGGACAATATTGACGAAGTAATTAAGATTATCCGTGCTTCTAGTAGTCCGGACGAGGCAAGAGAAAATTTAATAAAACGATTTGAGTTAACAGATCTACAGTCTCGTGCGATTGTTGAAATGCGTTTGAGACAATTAACAGGACTTGAGCAGGATAAGCTTAGGGCAGAGTACGAAGATTTAATGATTACCATTGCAGACTTAAAAGATATCTTAGACAAAGAGTCGCGTAGAATGGACATTATTAAAGAAGAATTAGAATACATCAGAGAGAAGTACGGAGATGAGCGTCGTTCAGAAATTGAATATTCTGCTTCGGAGATGAGAATTGAAGATTTGATTCCAGATGAAGAGGTTGTTGTAACAATTTCTCACGCAGGATACATTAAACGTACTAGTCTATCTGAATACAAAGTACAAAACAGAGGAGGAACAGGTTCAAAAGGTTCAACGACAAGAGATAAAGATTTCTTAGAGTCCATTTTTGTGGCGACAAACCACAATTATTTGATGGTGTTCACAGAGAAAGGGAAGTGTTTCTGGATGCGTGTATTCGAAATTCCAGAAGGAAGTAAAACTTCAAAAGGAAGAGCAATTCAAAATCTTATTAATATCGAACAAGATGATAAGATTAAAGCATACATTAATGTTGAGGACTTAACAGATGAAGATTATGTAAACAATAACTTCATTGTAATGTGTACGAAGAAAGGAATTATTAAGAAAACGAAGTTAGAAGCCTACTCAAGACCACGTTCAAACGGTATTAATGCTATTAATATTAATGAAGGTGATGAATTGTTAGAAGCTAAATTAACAAATGGTCAACAAGAAATTATCTTGGCGAAAAAATCAGGTTATGCGATTCGTTTCAATGAGTCGACTGTAAGAACAGTAGGAAGAAACTCAATTGGGGTGAAAGGAGTAACAATGAGTAAGCCAAATGATGAAGTGATTGGAATGATTTGTTTGGAGCCAGATAGTGAAAACACTATATTGGTTGTTTCTGAAAATGGATACGGAAAACGTTCGTACTTTAATGATCCAGAAACTGGAGAACCAATTTATCGTGTCACAAACCGTGGAGGAAAAGGGGTTAAAACCATTTCTGTTACGGAAAAAACTGGAAATCTAATTGCTATTAAGAACGTAACTGATGATGATGATTTAATGATTATTACGAAACGAGGGATTACAATTCGTTCGCGTGTAGATCAAATCAGAGTTATGGGACGTGCAGCTCAAGGGGTTAAGGTAATTAATCTTTCTAAAGGAGGAGAGATTGCAGCAGTTGCCAAAGTTCCAAAAGAAGACGAAGAAGAATTATCAGATGATTTAGAAACGGACTTACCAGAAGGTGGTGAGGATGCAGCTGAAAATCATGGCACAGAAAATGATAATACAGAGGAGTAAAATTAAAAATAAATTCAAATGAAATTAAACAAAGTAAGATTAGGAGTTATAGCATCTACTTTATTTATTGCAGCACAAAGTTTTGGTCAGAGTAATAATGTTATCTCTGCGGCCATCGAATACAATAAATATGAGCCTGCCTTTATGCAGCAAGACTTAAAAAAGGCCAAGGAACATTTACTAGAAGCTAAAGCATTTATTGATCCTGCAATGAAACATGAATCAACAATAAATGACGAGAAGGCAAACTATTACAATGCTATGATAAACTATAGTTTAGTAGAGCTTTCAGCACTTGGCGAAAATGAAGATTTAAAAATCTACCAAAATGATTCTATTGTTGATGTGATCAGTGAATCTGTAAAGAAAACTGCATCCAAAAGACGTTGGAAAGGTGAGATGGATGATTTTTTCAATAGAAAAGTGAGTCAAGCGATCATGTTGGGCGAAATGATGTTCAAACAAAAGAACTTCGAAATGGCTTATGCTGGTTTTGCTGGTGCTTACCAAGTGAAAGTTATCGCTGGAATCGAAGAAGAACGTGATGCAATGAGAACGAATGCTATTATTGCAGCAAGAAACTATATCGATACACTAGAGAAATCTAATGAGTCAGAAAAAGCGATGGAGTTTATCACCGCAAGTTTGGAAATGTTCCCTAAGAGTGAGGAACTAGCAATTGCAGGTGTTAATCTTGCATTAAGTAACAATGACCTAAACAAAGCTGAAGAATTCTTCAACGCAGCTGCAGAAGTGTCTCCAAAGAATAAAGTTTTGTTTTCCAACATGGGCTCTATTTATCTAACAGCTGCTGATAAAGCCTACAACGAGTTTGCTCGTATGGAGATTACAGCTGAAGGTTATCAACAGAAGTCAGATGAAGTGGAGGACCTTTATGCAAAAGCAGAAAAGAACCTTGAGCGTGCGATTGAAATTGATCCAGAATATGCTGAAGCAGCTTATAACTTAGGTGTTCTTTATCTTGGTAGAGGAGAGAAGTTGAAGACTACAGCAGCTCAAATGGACTTTAATAATCCTGATTACGAAAGAATTAGCCAGAGAAGTCAAGAAATGTATAAAAAAGCTATTTCACCATTAGAAATTTACATCAAACAAGACCCTAAAAATTCAGGTGTACTTAATGTATTGTTCCAGGTGCATAGAAATGCAGGAAACAACGAAAAGGCTTTAGAGTATAAAAGACGTGCCGAAGCAGCTGCTGCAGAAGGTAACTAAACTATCGTTTAATTCTTTAAAAAAAAGGGAGATTACAGTGTGTAATCTCCCTTTTTTAATTTCTAAACCTCAAAAATATTAAAGAAAAAAAGGAAATGACTTTATCACTTCCTTTAAGCTTTCATTAATACTTGGGTTTTAAACCAATTCAATAGTTGTATCTGTAAGTTTAATCTTTTTGTTTTTATATAAATTACCCACTGCTTTTTTGAATGATTTTTTACTCATTCCAAGTTCTGAACGTATAAGGTCAGGACTAGATTTGTCAGTGACCGTAATTGTACCATTGTTTTCTTTCAAATAGCTGAGAACTGTTTCTGAAAATTCATCAAACTTTTCTAAACCGATGGGGACTAAAGAAATGTCTAGTTTTCCGTCTTCACGTACAAACTCAACATAAGCAGTAGTTCTTTCACCATTTCTTAAGGGACGTACAAGTCTGTCTTTAAAAATAAGGCCACTGTATTTGTTATTGACGATTACTTTTCTTCCTAAATCTGTTACTTCAGCAACAAATATATCAACTTCATCTCCTTGTTCAAGATCTGTTATCTCGTCCTCAAGGAATCGATTGATTCTGGCGGAACCGACTAAACGGTTGGTTTGTTCATCACGATACAAGTGAATAAGATAGACACCATCTTCAACCATTTTAGCAGTTTGCTCTTTAAAAGGAACAAGTAAATCTTTTTCTAATCCCCAATCTAAGAAAGCACCGAAATTACTCACTGCTTTTACTTTTAAAAATGCAAAATCATTAAGTTCAACCATAGGTGTTTCAGTTGTTGCAACTGGTCGATCTTCAGAGTCGTTATAGATGTAAACCCTTATGGTCTGATCTACTTCTAGGTTATCTGTTAGGTATTTATTGGGCAATAAAACTTCAAATCCTTCGTCATCTTCTAGGTAAGCACCCACACTAGTAAAACGATCAATTCTAAGTTCTGCGTATTCTCCTATATATTTCATATTCAATTTTTACTTCTACAAAGTTAATTGAACTTTTTTAGTAATACAGTTTTGACAGTAATTTAGCGTTAACAACTAGGCAAGGGATATTTTCATCATTGGTAATAAGGTCTTGGGTGTATTTCTCGAATTGAGCAAAAATACTGTCAGAATAGTGAGCAACTGCAATTAAATCACAGTTGTTGTGTTTGGCATATTCCACAACCGTTTTTTGGAAAGATTTTTTAGATTTAATAATTTCTATATTGGCATCAACACCTTTCTCTTCAAATTGATTTTGAACTAAGGAAATTCTAATTTTTAATTGTTGTGCTAATCTTTGGTCAGACTGTTTTTCGGCAATCACATGTATACTACTGTCAAAAGTCTTTGCTATTTCTCCAGCAATATTGATGATTTGCAAACTCTCTTTTGAGGTGGTAATAGGAACCACAATATTGTTCAGTGTTCCATGGTCAACACCATCTTGAACTACTAAGAATGGAACACTAGAATTGACAACTACCTTCATGGCATAAGAACCAAATAACTTTTGCATTCCAACCGCGCCATGGGTTCCCATGATAATTACGCGCGCATCATTTTCCTCAGCTATTTTAGATATGTCTTCGAAGATATTGCCCTCTATCACTTTGGCTTCTACTGTGCCGTCTCCAACATCTAGGTCTAAATTCCCAATAATTTGTTCAAGCTTTTCTAGGGCTGCTTTGGATTTCGATTTGCTGCTCACAATATGGAGTAACATAATAGATGTCTTGCGTGGCTTTGCTAAAAACAATGCATATTTCAAAGCTGCATCTCCAACACTTGTAAAATCATGGGGTACAATAAATAAATTAGCGCTCATAAGTGATAAAGTATTTGTTAATCAAATATATAAATATTCAAAACTATACGCCCAATCAAAAAGTGTTTTTTTCAAGCATACAATTGTATAACGCCAAAGTTCATCTTGAAGTTGCTTTTTTTTATGTAAATGAGGACGTTTTCTGTTCTTTTTCTTAATGCCTAAAAAAAAATAAGAAATATTTAACTTTTTATCTTTCAGATAATCAGTAGATTAGGTTAGAGTTGTTAAATTAAGTTATTATTTTGTAAAATTCGAAGCAACCTTTTAATAATAGGAAACGTTTAATAACCGCATATTACTGCATTACTACTAATGAAAACTAAAAAATAAGCTCGAGTAATCGGGCTTATTTTTTTTTGCATGTGTACACAAAAGCAGGGGGTAAATTATTGGCTGTGAATTGGATATCTATAGTGTTGAATATTTTCATCAGCAACTTTCTAGCGTTTAAAGAGTATTGAAATTGAATGTAATTACCTCCAGATTTTAAAGCCATTTCCGCAGACTTTAAAATGCGCATTGTCAACTTTTGGTCAAAGTTTGTGAGTGGTAATGAAGAAAGAATTACATCAGCGCTTTCGTGATTGTCTTTTTCAAGGTATTTACGAACTTCTACTGCACTGTCAAAAATGATTTTAACACGTTCATCATTTTCAAATTCTTTTTGTAGTTTAAGGAAGAAGGGTTCATGCAGTTCAAAAACATAAAGCATGGCATCAGGTTTCATTTCCTCAATGATTCGGCGTGTAAAAACACCCGTTCCTGGACCATATTCAACAATGATTTTTGCATCGTTAAAGTCAACATTCTTTAGCATCTTTTTAGCCAAAGACTTTGAACTTGGTCGAATAGCACCAACAGTTTTACGTTCTTTAAAAAATTCTTTTAGGAAATTATCTTTCTTCTTATCCAAGCGTCTTAGGTATTAATCGTAATAGTATTGTTTCTAATGATTCCAATGGCTTTCCCTTTCATTTTGTCACCATAAAAAGGGGAGTTTTTACTTTTTGAAAGATTGGTAGAATCATCAAACGTCCATTCAATCGTTGGGTCAAATATAGTTAAATCTGCTAAATTCCCTTCGTTTATTGCTGTGTTTGACTCCATTCTTGCAATTTTTCTTGGTTGAACAGAAATTTTATCAATGAAATCTTTTTGGTCTTTTAAATTATTCGCTACCAATGAAGCGTAAAAACTTTGTAAAGTTAAACTTCCAAAAGCAGCATTATCAAACTCGATATCTTTTTCCTCTATGGTTTTGGGTTGGTGATTGGAAACAATACAATCGATTGTACCATCTTTGATTCCATCCCATAGTGCTAATCGATCTTCTTCACGGCGGTATGGAGGGAAGACTTTGTGATTGGTGTCATAATTCAGTGTATCGCGTTCATTAAACAATAGCTGATGTATGTGAACATCACAAGTAACCTTAAACCCTTTCGCTTTAGCTTCACGGATCAAATTCAATGATGCCGCAGAAGAAATTCCAGAAAAATGTAATTCTCCATCTGTATACTCAAGTAAGCTCAGGTCCCTTTGAACTTGAATTTGTTCTCCAATAGCGGGAATAGCTTTTAATCCAGTTTTTAAGGAAGCTGTTCCTTCATTGACCTGACCACCTTCGCTAATTGATTCATTTTGTGGGAAAGAAATGATTTTTCCACCAAAGTTTTTTACATACAATAACGCACGGAATAAAATTCCGGCAGAAACAAAATGCGTATTGTCAGTGAACAAACGGGCACCGACTTTATACATATCATACATTTCGGAAAGGCTTTCACCTTTGGCTCCTTTGGTAATCGCACCTAAAGGGTGAAGATCGGTAATATGACTAGAACTTTCAGCTTTTAAATAGTTGATTTGACCTTTACTGTCTACAACAGGAGAGGTAGTTGGAACGACATAAACATGTCCAAATCCTCCGTCTGCAGCAGCGGCAAGTCCAGTTTGAACATCTTCGTTGTATTCATAACCGGGGTCACAGAAGTCTGCTTTTAAATCCACCCAGCTTTGTGAAACAAATAATTCGTTACTGGTAATTACCTCCGCATCTTCAGTTATTATTTGATCTGCAATTTTTGAAATTTTCCCATCTTCAATTAAGATGTCTTGTTTTTTTTCGTAATGTACAGACTCACGGTCTAAAATAGTTGCTTGTTTGAGTAAAATCTTCATGTTATACTTTCCAAAAGATGATAATTAGCATTTCTAATAGTAAAAATGCTAGGGCCAAAATTAAGAGAATTCTCCAAAATTCATTCGGATTTTTCAGGGTTAATTGTTGAATATCCGACATCGTTGAAATTCCTTCTGTGTTTAACTTTCTTACGTTTAAAGAATTAAAATAGCTTGTAATTTCATTTTCAGAAACGTATTGCATATCTGATTCGAATCGATTATAGTTCAACGCTAATTTCCCCAGTGTTTTACCTTCTGTTTGGATGGTATATATTCCATCCAAAATAGACTGATTGTCGCTGGCATTTCTAACAGAAATCGAACTTGAACCAGTATTTCTTGACATTTCTGGAATAAATTCATACTCTTTCTGCTTCAAAATCAAGGCGCTTTCGTTAGTTCCAGAAGACCGTATTCGGTATTCATCAGAAGAACCTATGGTCAACGATAAAGGTAATTGACCTTGACTTTTTTCACCAATTCTCAATAAAACAGAAGAAAATAAGGCTGATTTTCCAAGATTATTGAAATTGGGGTCAATGGGAGAGTAGAAAGCGAATACGTTTTTAACTTTAGCATGTTCAACCAAAAGCGGCATACCATTTTCGTATTGTATCAAACTGTTATAATTGGCATTGGTATAAGTGGTCGATGAAATATATCGCTTTAATGGCGGCATTCTAATATTGTCTACATTGCCGTCAAACATTCCTGTAAAGAAGTCTAATTCCGAAGCGATCTTTCCTATTCTAATTTCTTGCTGGGTCACATTCCTGTACAATGGAAGTTGAAAAGAACTCAATAAGTTGTTGTAGGATTGACTTTCAAAATCTGCAGAAGGAATTATCAAAATATGAACTCCATTTTCAACCAATTGCTTAAGCTGTGATTGAATTCCAGAACTTATCGTGTTCAAACCATTCAATACGATTAAATCTGCCTCGTTTAGCTCATTGCTTTTTAACTGTCCTACGGCAGTCTCTTTTACCGAATAAAAATCATCTGTAGCATAAACCAATCCTGGATAAGGAGTGCTGTTTTCATCATTAATTACTAATATTTGAACGCTTTCTTCAACCTTATATGTGAAATAAAAACGATTGTCAAAATATAAATTCTCATCAATGATCTCTACTAATCCTTCCTTTATCCCTGTAGACTTATCGGTATAGTTCATCGTTACCACCGTAGCGTTGTCGGCTTCAAGGTCAGTTAAAGTTTGACGTTTGGTTCCTGCAACACTTAGGTTTAGTTCAACATTGGTCAATTTTTCCTTTCCTGTATTTTGCACCCTAACATTCAAAGTATTGTTATTGTTAACCCTTTGAAATGCTTGCTCAAACCAAATAGAATCAATGTATAAATTTCGATTGATTTGAGGAGTGAATTGCAAGAAAGTGTAATTAGAACTTGTATCAATCGCTGCTTTAGTTTCTTTTAAATTGTTTTTTTGAAAATCGGAAAGAACGTAATAATGCAGATTACCTTCGTAAGCAATTGAACTGAGGTATTCTTTTATACTTTCTAAAGGGTTTGTGACCGCTCTAGAGATTGGAGAAAGATTGATGTTTTCAATTTTCTCTTCTAGTTCAGTCCTTGTAATTATGCGGTGTTCTGTTCCGTCTAGTGCGTTGGTAACCAAAATAAACCGTTGACCTTTTGGATAGGCATCAGCAATTTGTTGCACCGTGGTCTTGGCTTGATTCAGTAAATCGCCATTGCTGCCTTTGGCTGACATTGAAAAAGAGTTGTCAAGGTAGATAGGAATAATACTTTCATAAGACTTGGACTGTTCCGATGTTGGAATATAAGGCTGTGCAAAAGCAAAGATCAAGGCGGTGAAAGCTAACATTCTACATGCTAAAATGATATAATGCCTTAAGTTTTTTGTTGCATTGGTCTCTTTTTCAACCTTTTTAATGAATTGTAAACTTGAGAAATACAGCTTTTTATATCTTCTAAAATTAAAAAGGTGAATGATAATCGGAATGATTAACAAGAATAGAAAATAGAGGATATTTGGGTACACAAAATTCATCCTTCCAAATTTAATAGAATTCGGTCGTTTAGTTGAGATTTAGAAGAATTTATTTTAAATAATTAAATAATGGATATGGCTAGATTATAAACGTGAATTAACTAAGATACGACCATTTAAAATGATTGGGTTACCAAGATAAGTCGTAATTATTAAAAAAGAGATTCCTCGTCGCCCCGAGTTCTCGGGACTCCATCGGAATGACAGGTTTTCGTTGGCTTGGGTAGGGTAAAAATTGCTCAAGCTTGGCTTGAGCAATTTTTACCCCCAAAGACCTCCTTATGAGCTGTCATTCCGATAGTTGATAAAATATTAGATTTTAACAACTGAGGAATCCTTTCTTCCTTTTTTGATAAAGTTTAACACTAGATAAAATTAATTAATACGATTCTCTGCTGTAATTATTGATAAAACACAACCTTAAAACTAGTGATTAACGACCTATCTTGATAGCCCAGTAAAATGATATATTTACAGAACGTCAAAAAAGAAATTCTAAATGGCCTCCATTAAGATGAAGAAAACAATATGCTCACATTAATATCAAAAATTTATTGGAGATTAACTGGATGGAGAATAGTGGGTACACTTCCCTATGAAAAGAAGATGATTTTAGTCATCGCACCACATACCAGTTGGGTAGATATTCTCATTGGGTTTGCGGCACGACATAAATTAAAAATACCCCATGCTAAATTCATTGGTAAAAAAGAGTTGTTTGAAGGAATAATGGGTGGAATGTTAAGAAGATTAGGAGGCATACCTATTGACCGATCTGGTCAGTTGGGGGTGGTTGAACAAATTGCCGAATATTACAGAGAAAATGATGAGTTTATTATCGGTGTGTCTCCTGAAGGTACCCGAAAACGTGTCGATAAATTAAAAACAGGATTCTACCACATTGCTAAAACTGTTGGAATTCCAATTGTCATTGTTGGATTTGATTACAAGAATAAAGAAGTTGTTTTAGCAAATCCAATATACGCAGGAGAAAATGAAGAAGAAGATTTAAAGAAAATCATCGCCTTCTATTCAACCATTGAAGGAGCCAAGCCAGAATATGATTTAAGACATTTAGCTGAAAAGATGAAAGATTGAGAGAAATGATTCTATTGAGGTTGAAGACCTGAAAATGGGGTGATTTATATTTCATTCTGACTTAAAATCACCAAAGGTTCCAACAACTGCAGGGTATTTTCTCACATCCAATTGAATGTAGTCATAATCATAGAAAACCTTATCATAAAGTTGAACCTTGACTTCATTGACATTGAAATCTTCTATATTTTCCCTATTGTTTAATACCAGATCAATAATTTTCCCATTAGTGGTGAATGCGGAGACAAACTGTGTTCTACGGCTTTGTGAATTGAAGAAAAAATTTGACGATAACACATTAATTGTATCTCCGGTTTTTACAGACCTCACCACAACAAGATTGTAGAAGTCTAAATTTTGAAGCTTGTTTAATTTTCCTGATGCCCCCAATAGGTCAACATAATCTCCATCTTTGAGTAATGTGGAGTCAATATTAAATTCCGAAGTATCGACCATGTATTGCTCAAGATCAATAGAGTTTTGAAAACAAGCAGTCAATAGAAACAAACAAGGTAACAAAAACAACACAGTATATTTCATAATAGCTTCATTAGATATTCAGGGTACAATTATAAGTAAAATAGCGGAAGGTGATTGGTGAAATCATAAAACTATGGTATTCTATACTAAATCTGTCCAAATTCAATTAAATGTTAAGACAGCAGTATAAATTTCCCTTCACTTTTTAACTATATTTGAGGTTCTTATATAAAAAGCAAACCCAGTATGGATTTATCTGATTTTCTTCTTTCTTTAGTTTCGTTTGAACCCAATGAATTAGAAGATATAATGTCCTGTTTTGAAAAGAAAAAAATCAA
>Ga0209075_1000098_pt1 | contig 71404 bp, 79 predicted proteins | sample Stecom2011_FD_187523 | JGI IMG/M metagenome (GOLD analysis project Ga0209075, IMG submission 187523) | Agricultural soil microbial communities from Utah to study Nitrogen management - Steer compost 2011 (SPAdes) (version 2) | ecosystem: Environmental > Terrestrial > Soil > Agricultural land... | reverse complement strand
TGAATCCACGGCATCATTCCGCGCAGCTTTTCACCGACTTGTTCAATCGGGTGAGCCGCGTTGAGACGACGGTTGGCTGTCATGGATGGGTAGTTAAGTGCACCCTCAGCGATAAACATCTTGGCGTACTCACCGCTTTGAATGCGCTTTAGTGCATTGCGCATGGCGGCACGTGACTCATCATTGATGATTTCTGGGCCAGTCACGTATTCGCCGTACTCGGCATTGTTGGAGATTGAGTAGTTCATGTTGGCAATGCCGCCTTCATACATCAGGTCGACGATCAGCTTGAGCTCATGGAGACACTCGAAGTAGGCCATTTCTGGGGCATAGCCCGCTTCGGTTAGCACTTCAAAGCCAGCCTTAACCAGCTCCACCGCGCCACCGCACAGTACTGCCTGCTCACCGAACAGATCGGTCTCAGTCTCATCTTTGAAGGTAGTCTCGATGATACCGGTACGACCGCCGCCCACACCGGAAGCGTAGGACAGAGCGACATTCTTGGCATTACCAGAAGCATCCTGATAGATAGCAATCAGATCAGGAATACCGCCACCTTTAACAAACTCGGTACGGACGGTGTGACCTGGAGCTTTCGGTGCAACCATGATGACATCAAGGTCAGCACGCGGCACAACCTGATTGTAGTGAACGGCGAAACCGTGAGCGAAGGCCAATGTAGCGCCTTTCTTCAGGTTCGGCTCAATCTCGTCACGGTACAGCTGCGACTGGAACTCATCTGGTGTCAAAATCATCACCAGATCAGCCCACTGCACGGCCTCAGGCACCGCTTTAACGGTCAAGCCTGATTTCTCAGCTTTGGCTACCGAGGCGGAACCTGGGCGCAGGCCTACGACTACGTCGACGCCAGAATCTTTCAGGTTATTGGCATGGGCATGGCCCTGGGAGCCATAACCAATAATCGCAACCTTTTTGCCCTTGATGATCGAAAGGTCACAGTCTTTATCATAATACACTTGCATGGATTTCCCCTTTAACTCGACGCCGACATTCATTAAGGCGGCGGATAATACGATTCTGCCGGCAATTACTCCACTACCGACCCACAATTCAAAGACTCAACACCTTCTCACCTCGGGAAATACCCGATACACCGCTACGCACCACCTCTAGTATCTGCGCATCACCGATAGTGCTGATGAAGGCATCCAGCTTGTCCGTGGTACCCGCCAGCTGAACGGTATACACCGAGCTGGTCACATCAACAATCTGGCCACGGAAAATATCCGCCGTGCGCTTAACTTCAGCGCGCTGTGCGCCAGTGGCCTTGACCTTGCAGAGCATCAGCTCGCGCTCAACGTGGGCGCTTTCAGTCAAATCCACCAGCTTGACCACTTCGATCAGCTTGTTCAGGTTCTTGGTGATCCGCTCAATCTGTCGATCATCACCATGGGTGGTCAGAGTCAAACGAGACAGCGTTTTGTCTTCGGTCGGCGCCACCGTCAGTGTTTCAATGTTGTAGCCGCGCTGGGAGAACAGACCAATCACTCGGGACAATGCACCCGGCTCGTTTTCCATCAGGATCGAAATAATTCGTCTCATGATTAGGTCCGCTCCGTTTTGCTGAGCCACATATCGCGCATCGCGCCATCGGCAATGTGCATGGGATAAACGTGCTCGCTGGGGTCTACATAAATATCCAAGAACACCAAGCGATCCTTCATCGCGAACGCTTTTTCCATCGCTGCATCCAAATCTTCAACACGGTCAACACGGATACCCACGTGACCATAGGCTTCCGCCAATCCAATAAAGTCCGGCAGTGAATCCATATAAGACTGGCTATGACGACCGCCGTACTGCATGTCCTGCCACTGACGCACCATGCCCAAGGCTTGGTTATTGATGTTGATGATTTTGATCGGCAGACCGTATTGCAGACAGGTCGACAGCTCCTGAATGTTCATCTGGATCGACCCTTCACCGGTAACGCAAGCGACCATGGCATCCGGGAACGCCAGCTGCACACCCATCGCTGAGGGCAAACCAAAGCCCATGGTGCCCAAGCCACCAGAGTTGATCCAACGGCGCGGCTTATCAAACAAGTAAAACTGGGCAGCAAACATTTGGTGCTGACCCACGTCTGAAGTCACATAAGCATCGCCCTTAGTGGCTTTATACAGCGCCTGCACCACCTGCTGTGGTTTCATCAGTCCGCCATTATTCACCTCGTAGCGAAGACCGTGATATTCACGCCAGCCTTGGATTTCCTGCCACCACCGTTCCAGTGCTTTTTCGTCTGGGCGATCGCTGGACTCCTCCAGCATGGCAACCATTTCTTCCAGCACCTGTTTCACTGGGCCAACAATCGGCACATCCGCACGAACATTTTTAGAAATAGTCGCAGGATCAACGTCCACATGAATGATGGTCGCGCCGGGACAAAACTTCTTCGTGTGATTAGTGACTCGGTCATCAAAGCGGGCACCGATAGCAATAATTAAATCACTGCTATGCATGACCATATTGGCCTCATAGGTGCCGTGCATACCGAGCATGCCAACGAACTGACGATCCGAGCCGGGATAGCTGCCCAAGCCCATCAACGTATTGGTCACAGGAAAATTGAGCAGCTGCGCCAGCTTGACCAAGTACTCACTGCCCTCACCCTGAACAACACCGCCGCCAGCATAAATAACTGGCCGACGCGCTTTCAGCATCTCGTCAACGGCTTTACGAATTTGCCCAGAGTGGCCACGGGTGACCGGCGAGTAAGAGCGCATTTTGACTTTCTTTGGATACTCGTACGGCGCTTTCAATAACGGGCTGGTTTTATCCTTAGGGATATCAATCAGCACCGGTCCAGGACGACCGGTAGTGGCAATATAAAATGCCTTTTTGATCATCTCTGGAATGTCTTCCACTTCGCGCACCGAAAAACTGTGCTTCACGATAGGCCGACAGACACCGATCATGTCGGTTTCTTGGAAAGCGTCATCGCCGATCCAGTCAGAACGTACCTGACCAGACAGCACCACCATCGGAATGGAATCCATATAGGCAGTGGCGATACCGGTAACCGCGTTGGTAGCACCAGGGCCTGATGTCACCAGTACCACACCGGGCTTGCCGGTGGCACGGGCATAACCATCCGCCGCATGGGTGGCTGCCTGCTCATGGCGGACCAGAATATGCTGTACTTTTTCTTGCTGGAACAAAGCGTCATAAATATGCAAAACGGCACCGCCAGGGTAGCCAAAAATGATATCTACGCCTTCATCTTGCAGTGCGCGAACTAACATCTCCGCGCCAGATAACTTTTCCACAGTGAAGCCCTCTGTTGGTCAAACCACACGAGCTGGCACGGCGGCGCCGTCCAGCGTTGGTAATCCATCGTCGGTTTTGCTTGTCTGCGAAAAGAAAGCGCTATTGGGCTTTCAGACATGCCGGGCGGAGGTTGGCCGCCACGGAGCAGACTGGTGGGACAGAATGGCAGTGTCACTGCTAGGACGTCGCGGTAACGACGCCCGGATTCCCGGCCGGTCCGTCGCGGGGGTGGTGCGGCGGGCGGTCTCGAACTCCGGAGAGCCTTAATTCTGGCAGATTCAGGGGGGTTGTCAAACAGTAAACCGCTCTCTGGGGTTGCCGTGTTAACTGTCGACAAGGCATGCTTAGTCACAGGACAACAAACCACGGAGATCACATGATCCGTCCAAGCCAATCAGTCATTATCGTGATACTCAGCGCGCTACTGTTATCTACACCTGCGTTGGCGGCCAAATTTTACCGCTGGACCGACGATAACGGCGTCACCCACTACACTCAGAACCCGCCGGCGGAAAACGTGCAAAGCAAAGAGGTTCGCATTCTTGGTCCTTCTTCGGATCAAGAGGCAGAGGTGGAGCAGCTGCAGCAACAGCGTCAGCAAGCAGAGGCCGCCCGCCAGAAACAGGCCAAACAACAAGCGGAAGAGCTAAAGATTAAAGAAGCGCCGGACCAAGCCACCCAAGAGCGCTGCGAACAACACCGCAAAAACCTGGACGAGCTACGCAACCGAGCCGTGGTGCGCAGCACCGACCCAGATAGTGGCGAAGTGATTACTCTGGACGCAGAGGCGCGCCAAAAAATGATTGATGAAACACTAGAAGCACTAAAGCTATGTGATTAAACGCCGCCTGCTTCAAACTCAAAAAAGGGCGCAACAATTTGTTTGTTGCGCCCTTTTTTATCACCCACGAAGTCTTTTTATTCTGCCTTAGTGAAGCTTAACTGACCCTCCTCTACGGTCACTTCGATCACCGCACCCGGAGCATAGTCACCGCTAAGAATACGCTGCGCCAGCGGGTTCTCGATGCGTTGCTGAATCGCCCGTTTCAACGGTCGGGCACCGTAGACTGGGTCGTAACCCGCCTCGACCAGCAAATCTAGCGCCGCCGCCGTCAGTTCGATTTTTAAATCGCGCTCTGCCAAGCGACGACGCAAGCCATCCAGCTGAATATTGGCAATACCATGAATCTGATCGCGCGCTAGAGGATGGAACACCACCACTTCATCAATACGGTTGATGAACTCCGGACGGAAATGGTTACCCACTACCTCCATCACTGCAGCCTTCATCCTGTCGTAATTATCCTCATCAGCCATACGCTGAATCAGATCCGAACCGAGGTTCGAGGTCATTACAATCACGGTATTGCGAAAATCAACAGTGCGCCCCTGACCATCAGTGAGGCGCCCGTCATCAAGCACCTGCAGTAAAATATTGAACACATCTGGATGGGCTTTTTCCACCTCATCCAAAAGTAGCACTGCATAAGGACGGCGACGGATTGCTTCTGTCAGGTAGCCGCCTTCTTCATAGCCAACATAGCCTGGTGGCGCACCAATCAATCTGGCCACGGAGTGTTTCTCCATAAACTCAGACATATCAATGCGCACCATGGCATCTTCGCTATCGAACAAAAACTCCGCCAAGGATTTACACAGCTCGGTTTTACCCACACCGGTGGGGCCGAGAAACAGGAACGAACCATTGGGCCGATTAGGATCAGACAAGCCCGCACGGGAGCGACGCACTGCATTGGACACGGCGACCACAGCCTCATCCTGCCCCACCACTCGATGGTGCAGCGCCTCTTCCATACGCAGCAGCTTATCCCGCTCACCTTCGAGCATTTTAGCTACCGGAATACCGGTCCACTTTGAGACCACTTCAGCAATTTCTTCATCGGTAACTTTGTTGCGCAGCAGTTGTGTTTCAACCTCTTCACTTTGTGCCTGCTGCAGCTTGCTTTCCAGCGCTGGAATGACGCCGTACTGCAGCTCTGACATGCGACTAAGGTCGCCTGCGCGGCGGGCTTGGTCCATTTCAAAGCGGGCTTTTTCTAAATCAGCCTTGTGATTCTGAGCGCCCGCCAGCAAGGCTTTTTCTGCATCCCAAATTTCACGCAAATCGGCATACTCTTTTTCTTGTCGGCTGATTTCTTCATCGATCTTTTCTAAGCGCTTTTTACTTGCCTCGTCAGTTTCTTTGCGTAGCGCTTCGCGCTCCATCTTTAACTGAATCAGCCTGCGATCAAGGCGGTCCATCTCTTCTGGCATGGAGTCAATTTCCATGCGTATACGACTGCCGGCCTCATCAATCAGGTCAATCGCCTTATCTGGCAATTGCCGATCGGTAATGTAGCGCTGCGATAGTTTTGCTGCCGCAATAATGGCGCCATCGGTAATTTCAACACCGTGATGTACCTCGTAGCGCTCTTTCAAGCCACGAAGAATGGCGATGGTGTCTTCAACGCTGGGCTCGTCCACCAATACTTTTTGAAAGCGTCGCTCCAGCGCAGCATCTTTCTCAATATATTGTCGATATTCATTCAAGGTTGTGGCACCGACACAGTGCAGTTCACCACGGGCCAGTGCCGGCTTGAGCATGTTACCGGCATCCATGGCGCCATCACCTTTGCCAGCACCAACCATGGTGTGTAACTCATCAATGAAAAGAATGACCTGACCTTCTTCTTTAGCCAACTCATTGAGCAGGGACTTTAAACGCTCTTCAAACTCGCCACGGTATTTGGCACCGGCGATCAGTGCTGCCATGTCCAGCGACAATACCCGCTTACCTTTCAAGCCCTCCGGCACCTCACCATTAATGATGCGCTGGGCTAGCCCTTCAGCAATAGCCGTCTTACCCACCCCAGGCTCACCAATCAGCACTGGGTTGTTTTTCGTGCGGCGTTGCAACACTTGAATGGTGCGGCGAATTTCATCATCACGACCAATAACAGGGTCTAGCTTGCCTTCCTCGGCACGCTTGGTCAGATCAATGGTGTACTTATTTAGAGCTTCACGCTGGTCTTCCGCATGTGGGTCGTTCACCGCTTCACCTCCACGTAAATCATTTACTTTTTCGGCCAATACTTTTTTGACGACTCCCGCACGGGCAAGAGTTTTTCCTAACTCACCAGCATCATCACAAGCAGCCAGCAACACTGCTTCACTAGAAACATACTGATCGCCGCGCTGCTGTGCTTCACGGTCGGCAAGATTAAATAGTCGAGACAGACCCTGTGACACCTGCACGTCACCACTAAATGGCTTCATTACCGGCAAGTTATCTAGCGCTAGCTGCAAGGCCATATCTAAGTCGCCAACATTAATGCCGGCACGGTCCAATAACGGTCGCGTACTACCGCCCTGCTGGCGTAACAGCGCCAACAAAAGATGTATTGGGTCGATAGTGGAATGGCTACGCCCTACTGCCAGCGACTGAGCTTGGCCAATCGCTTCTTGTAAGCGCGCGGTGAATTTTTCAAATTGCATGTCATGCCTCTCTTCACGATACCCTTGACGGTATTTCCATATAGCGCATAGATGCGGTCATCTCAGACTATTTCAAGTCGAGTTGCTGTAATCAACAGTGGCAGGTAACACTCGCTTAAGCCAAGTGAAAGTAGCAAAGAGAACTCAGTCCTTGAGCCAGATCATGGTGGCGAAGCGGCCAGTCTGCCCTTCACGGCGATAGGAGTAAAAATGCTCCAGCTGGCATGAGGTACACAGTCCATCGGTATTGATGTCCGCCACTCCTGCCGCCTGTAAGCGCTGGCGCGCCAAAGCGAATAAATCCATCCGCCAGTGGCCCACGCTATCCTCGCTGAAACCAGCAGCAGCAGCTTCATCATGACGAACAAAGGCGGTGCGCACTTCATCACCGACCTGATAGCAGTGCTGACAAATAGCCGGCCCGAGCCACGCTGAAAGAGGCTCACCGTTTCCTGCTAACTGCCTGATACCAACTTCCAGCATGCCCGTCAGCAAACCTCGCCAGCCGGCATGAAAAGCGCCCACAGCAGTGCCATCGGTACGGGCGAGCAGCACCGGCAAACAGTCAGCGGTGAGTACCACACAGGGCTGCTCGGCTTGATCTGTCCAGACGCCATCCGCACAGCGATCCGCATCACCATAAACAACGCTGCGCGTACCATGAACCTGGTTAAGCCAATAGGGAGGCTGGGGGCTGGCAATTTGCTGCTGGACATGGGCGCGAGCAGTCGTCACTCGCTGCGGGTCGTCGCCACAGTTAGTGCCTAAGTTAAAGCCCTGCCAAGGAGGTGGAGAGTAATGGCCGTGGCGGGTCGTCACCAACGCGCATACGCGCGGATGGGGCTGCCAGACAGGAGTCAGCCAGTGCTCCCGCCCCGGCAACTCGTTCATTCTGCGTCGCGATCCTGACGCAGGGCTGTCAGCAGGGCTTCCATATCCGTCGGCACAGGAGATTCGAAAAGCATTTCCTCGCCGCTGACCGGATGAATCAACCCCAACCGACGGGCATGCAACGCTTGCCGTGGAAACTTTTGCAGGGTTTCACGCAGCTGCGCAGTAGCACCTGCAGGAAAGCGCAGTCGTCCGTAGGTCTGATCACCTATCAATGGATAACGGATATGGGTCATATGCACGCGAATTTGGTGAGTACGGCCGGTTTCCAGCTGCACCCGCACAAGGGTGTGACCGCGAAAACGCTCCATCAGACGATAGTGCGTCACCGCTGGTTTACCGGTGGCCAGCACCGCCATACGTTTACGATCGCTAGGATGACGGCCAATCGGCTCATCTACTTTGCCACCACCAGTCATCACACCCTGCACCACCGCTTCGTATTCGCGGTACAGACTTCTGTCCTGTAGCTGCGCCACTAATGAAGCATGGGCTTCCAGTGTCTTTGCCACCACCATCAAGCCAGTGGTGTCACGATCAAGCCGATGAACGATACCGGCGCGCGGTAAATTGGCTTGCGTAGCATTGTGATGCAGTAAGCCATTAAGCAAGGTACCAGCGGCATGGCCCGCAGCAGGATGCACGACTAAGCCAGTCGGCTTGTCGATCACCAGCAGCTCCTCATCCTCATAGATCACCTTAATTGTGATCGGCTCTGCCTCATCTTCAATTTCTGGCAGCAGCACAGTATCCAGCTCTAACAGCTCGCTACCGACCAGCTTTTGCTTGGTTTTAACGATTGCGCCATTGACAGTGAGGTCGCCGGATTTAATCCATTCCTGTAGGCGTGCACGTGAAAAACCACCGAAAAGCTCAGTGGCTACTTGATCGATACGCTTGCCCGCATGCTCTGGACTGGCTTGTACCTGAATATGAATTTTCCCATCTACGGGCTGTCCCATGGCGACCTGCTGCTGTGGCTGTGATTAAATACCGGTCCTATTGTAGCCCGATGATGACAAAGAGTTCTGATGCAAAAGCTATTTTTGATTTTTATAGTGCTCAGCCTGACTGCTTGCGCAGGTAATCCAGCCGACAAACGCGAGCTTACCGAAGCAGAGCATTACCGCGAAGCGCACAAGCTGCTGGAGCGGAAAACCTTCCTCGATGCCATTGAGCAACTCGAGGAGCTAGAAGCCCGCTTCCCCTACGGCGATTACACCGAGCAGGCGCAGATTGATTTGATCTACGCACGCTATCGCTCCCTCGATTACCCCGGCGCCACCGCGCAGGCGGAGCGCTTTATCCGTACCTACCCCGGTAGCGAGCACCTCGACTACGTGCTTTATATTCGCGGGTTGGCACATTACTACATGGAGCAGGGTCTGTTCGACCGTGTTTTTGGCAGCAACAAAGCGCCCCGTGATTTGGCTACCATGAAGGACGCTTTCCGTGACTTCGATGAGCTGGTCAGACGTTACCCAGACAGTGCCTATGCTGCCGATGCACGCAGCCGCATGGTCTTTATTCGCAACCTGCTGGCCGAGCAAGAGCTGGTCGCCGCACGCTACTACGCCCGTCGCCAAGCCTATATTGCCTCGGCCAACCGCGCGCAAGATGTCATTCGTCACTTTCAGCACACCCCTTCAGTGGAAGAGGCTGTGGCCATCTTGACCAAATCCTACGAGTCACTCGAACAGCCGCAGCTGGCCAGCAATGGGCGCGAACTGCTGAAGCAAAACTGGCCTAAAAGCGAGTGGCTGAGCCGTGGCGAAGTGGAGATTGATTGGTGGCCGTCGGGTGAGCGCACTTGGCTCTCGCTACTGACTTTTGATCTATTGAAGTAACGCAAGCCGACGTTCACAACCGTCTCGCATACGCCAAATAAAAAGGCCGACGCCATTAATTAATCAGCGCCGGCCTTTTTATTTCTACCTATCTATTGCTACTGCTGCGGTCAGCCGTAGATTTTGTGCAAGTTACCCTTGCTGCCAACTTGTTCATCGACCTGTAAAAAATAGTTGTCGTCTTTGAGCAGTTTTGCAAAGTGTTCTGCTGCAGCAATATTGCCGTGCTTAAACAGACAGCGCAGATTGCCTTCAGCATCATAGTCGAACACCAGCAGCTCTAACTTCAGCTCCGGCGACACCATGTATAAAGTACAGTCTCGGGCATGATCCGCCAGCGAAAAGCCAGGCTTAGTCAACTTCAGCAGACAGCCAAAGAAACTAATATCTACTACCTTTACCTGCTGATCAAAGCGGAACTGATTACCTACACGTGACTCGCTGACCACTCGCCCACGGGTATTACAAGGCACTAGCCGATCACTGCGGCGGCGCTCAAGGCGATCATAACTGCCTTTAGGAAAAACGCGGATGCCGGCAACATCATTTAATGACCGGCCATTGAGAAACGCTGAAAATAACTCCAGCGACTCTTCACGTCGCTCCAGTTGTGGCAAATGATCCGCCCCATCAATGAGGACAAAGGTAGAGTTTGCGCACTTGCTGGCAAAGGCTGCGTTTTCCCACGGCAAGGTAAAACTATCGAACTCACCGGTGGTGACTAAAGTTTCGCACTCCGGATAGCCCAACACCCCTTCTACCGACAGTAAACGGCGGCCATTAATCTTGTAGCGCTCGCGCTCATTATCATTGAGCTGTTTCATCTGTCGGTGGAACAACTTACGTGCTGTTGAGGTAATGCCGGTTTCTTTTAGGCGCTGGTAATTAACCAAGTAGAGCACCACCGCTTGGCTGAACTCGTCCATGCGCCCTTCATCTAGGACGCGCACAGACTCATCTACCAGCATACGCCAGCTTTTGCGTGGCCGAGTGATAATACCGGCAACAATTAATTTGCCGGTTTCAGCGGGATACTTATAGGCAAAGGTGCTGGCGACGGCGGAGCCCAACGACAAGCCCATCAGATGCACCTTGCTCAGCCCCACCTGCTCAACAAAGCCATACAACAGATCAGCTAAGTCTTCCATGCCGAGATCAGTGGCAATCTGCTCATTGCTACCCAGCGACGGCAGATCGACCAGAACGACGGGAAAGTCGTCGTAGATACGCTCGACGCAATACTTATAGGAAGTGAAGTTCTGAAATGCGCCACCAACAACTAATAGGGGCGGCTTATGCGACAGCGCTGGATTACTAAAAGCCAAGTATTCGATTTTCCATGGCCCGATCGACAGAGTCTGCGGCGCTGCCTTAATCGCATTACGGCTGTATTCTTGGTATTTGATATTCATGGACTGGCTGCCCTCCATACACGGGCTGCGAAACTTTCTATTATTATTGTCTTATGATCAGCCCTTCTGGTTCCCCCCCAGGAAGCAGAAAATCTAGACTGGGGGCAGATTGTTACGGGAATGGCGGGGCGCGTAAAGCTCCGCATGGGACTATAATCGTAGTTTTTATGTATCTGAAGCAGGGTGTCCAATGAAGATCGAACAGTACTTTGAGCAAATTGGTCAGCAGGCTCGGGCCGCTTCCCGACACATGGCGCGCGCCACTCGCGGCGACAAAGATCGTGCCTTGGCAGCCATTGCCACTGCCATGAAGCAGCAGCGTGACAGCATCTTAGCTGCCAATGCGAAAGACATGGCCGCCGGCAAGGCGAGCGGCCTAGACGCCGCCCTGCTCGACCGTTTAGAGCTTACTGTTGGGCGCTTTGACGACATGATCGAAGGGCTTGAGCAGGTCGCCGCGCTGGCTGACCCTGTCGGCGAGATCAGCAACCTCAAATACCGCCCCAGTGGCATCCAGATTGGCCATATGCGCGTGCCGCTGGGTGTTATTGGCATCATTTATGAATCGCGCCCGAACGTCACCATTGATGCTGCCGCTCTGTGCCTGAAGTCCGGCAACGCCGCTATTTTACGAGGTGGCTCGGAAGCCATTCACAGCAACCGCGCCATTGCTGCGTGCATTAGCGAAGGCTTAATTGCTGCCGGCCTGCCTGGTACCGCGGTACAGGTGATCGACACCACTGACCGCGCCGCCGTCGGCGAACTGATTAGCCGGCCAGAATATGTCGACGTGATCGTCCCCCGTGGCGGCAAAGGCCTGATCGAACGCATCAGCCGTGACGCCCGTGTGCCTGTCATCAAACATCTGGATGGCAACTGTCACGTTTATATCGATGATCAGGCTGATTTCGATAAGGCCATGGCCATCGCTATCAATGCCAAGACCCATCGCTATGGCACCTGTAACACCATGGAGACCTTGTTGGTGGCAGCGGCTATTGCCGACAAAATACTGCCACCACTCGCCGCCGTTTACGCAGAGAAAGGCGTTGAACTGCGAGGCTGCCCCGCCTCTCGCGCCTTAGTGGCAGGCATGAAGGAAGCCAGCGAGCAGGATTGGCACGAAGAGTATCTGGCACCAATTTTAGCGGTAAAAATAGTCGCTGGCCTGGACGCCGCAATGGATCACATTGCTCAATACAGCTCCGCGCACACCGAAAGCATCGTCACCGAAAACTGGACCCGTGCCCGCCGCTTCCTTGCTGAAGTCGATTCAAGCTCGGTCATGGTGAACGCCTCAACCCGCTTCGCCGACGGCTTCGAATACGGCCTCGGTGCAGAAATTGGCATTTCTACGGACAAGATCCACGCCCGTGGCCCAGTTGGCTTGGAAGGGCTAACCAGCCAAAAGTGGGTCGTCCTCGGCGACGGCCATGTGCGCGGCTGACTGGGTGACAGACTCCTCTACCCGCTCAACCACAATGGACTCGACTAAAAAAGTGCCACTGATTCTGTTTGGTGGCACTTTTGATCCGGTTCATCGCGCTCATATCAGCGCCGCACTGGCCGTCTCAAAAGTGCTTGGGAACGCCGATGTCTATCTGCTACCGAACGCGCTACCGCCACACCGTGCCCAGCCTGTGGCCAGCAGCGCGCAACGCGTAGCGATGCTCAAGCTGGCCACACGAGACCACCCACAGCTGCATGTTGATGAGCGTGAACTACACCGCAGTGGACCTTCGTGGACCATAGATACGCTGGCCGAATTGCGTGCATTACACCCCGATACACCAATGGTGCTGGTGCTGGGTGCCGATAGCTTCGCTAGCCTGCATCAATGGCATCGCTGGCAGGATTACCCTGCCCTTTGCCATCTGGCGGTGCTGCCAAGACCGGGTGCGGCCACGCCGAGCAGCGCCGCTCTCAATGCCTTTGCCGAGGCCACTGCCAGCCGCTTACTACAGCAGCCTGCCGGCCTGCGATTGATGCTCAGCAGCCCGCTCATGGATGTGTCAGCTAGCGCCGTCCGTCGGGCATTAATAAAAAATGATCACTCGCCAGCACTGGATCAAGCAGTACTCGCACATATTCACCAACATGGCCTGTATACTGTGGCCGATAACGCCAGACCTGATGATGAGGATTCATGAGCCAGACCAGCCCGACTTTCCTGCTCGACACCGTTGTTAATGCGCTCGAAGAAATGAAAGCGAAAAACATCACCGTGTTAAATATCGGCGAGATGACCAGCATCGCAGATCACATGGTGATCGCCAGCGGCACATCTACTCGCCATGTCAAAGCACTAGCGGACACCGTACAAGAAAAAACCAGTGCCATTGGCTTTGCCCCCATCGGCGTCGAAGGTGAGCAAGACGCCGAGTGGGTGCTAGTCGATTTGGGCGGCATTATTGTCCATGTCATGCAACCCTCCACACGTGACTACTACGACCTTGAGCGCCTGTGGCAGGACCCCAGCCATCACCCTGATCGCAAGCAAAGCTAAACGAAAAGGCGAGCGAACAAGCAATAGGCTACAAGCATGAAGAGTAATGCCCTGTCACTATGGAGTGCGTCATGCTGGTAAGAGTGCTGGCCATCGGCACCAAGATGCCAGACTGGGTTGTCAGCGGCGTCGATGAATATCAGCGTCGCTTATCCAGTGATATTCGCCTTGAGATTGAAGAAATTCCGTTACCTAAACGCCGCGGCGAGACGCAGGCTTTGGTTGCCGCAGAGGCTGAGGCGATACAAAAGCGACTACAAAAATACCCGGCCATCCACACTGTCGCCTTGGAAGTGCTCGGCCGACCAATTAGCACGCCGCAGCTCGCACAAAAAATGCAAACCCTGCGAGATCAAAGCCAAGACATGGCGCTACTCATTGGCGGCCCTGACGGCCTAGATCCACAGCTGTCAAAACAGTGCCACGAACAGTGGTCATTATCAGCCCTGACCCTGCCGCACCCACTGGTGCGGATTTTGGTAGCTGAACAAATCTATCGTGGCTGGAGTCTGCTTTCCGGTCACCCCTACCACCGTTGACCTGATCTCTTATGCGCCTGCGCGACCGTCACCGTGAAAGCCAAATCATCCAGAGACGTATGCTCTGGACCCTGGCCATTGTGGTGTTTGTGCTGGTGTCACTCATCAGCCGAATGATCTGGCTGCAGTGGGCGCAGCACGATCGTTTTCGCGCACTGGCAGATCAAAACCGTGTCCAAACCCAAGCCATTGCCCCGCCGCGTGGTTTATTAATGGACCGCTACGGTCGCATTCTTGCCGACAATCAACCGGACTTTTCTTTGGTCGTTATTCCTGAGCAGCTACGTGATGTGGACGCAGCTCTGGCTGGCTTAACCGAGCTGATTGATATTGACGAGGACCAGCTTGAGCGTTTCCATAAGCAGCTCTATCAGCGTCGCCGCCCCTGGGAGGCGGTACCACTACGAAGCCGTCTTACTGCTGAAGAAATTGCCCTGGTGGCAGAAGCAAGACACGAATGGCCAGGCGTGCGCATCGAGGCAGAAGCCATTCGTCACTATCCTTACGGGGATTTATTTTCCCATGTGCTCGGCTATGTAAACCGCATAAACGCAGAAGACATTGCCGCCATGGATGAAGCCACGCTAGCCAACTACAGCGGCACGAACTTTTATGGCCGTGCAGGCATAGAGCGCCAGTACGAAGAACAGCTACACGGCACCGTCGGCTACCGAAAAGTTGAAACCAATGCCCGCGGTCGAGTGCAACGAGTATTGGACGAAACCTCACCCAAACCAGGCGAAGACCTCCATTTATACCTTGACCTTGATGTTCAGCAGGCCGCTTGGGATGCACTAGGCGGCCGTCGTGGTGCAGCCATTGCTATCGATCCTCGCGATGGTGGTGTACTGGCTTTTGTTAGCCGACCGGGCTTCGATCCTAATTTATTTGTTACTGGCATTTCCTTAACCGACTATGCCGGTTACCGAGAAGATCCTGACCGCCCTTTATTTAACCGCGCCTTACAGGGGCAATACCCGCCGGGCTCAACCATCAAATCAATGATGGGCTTGGCTGCTTTGGATGCCGGTGTCACCGACTGGCAGCGCACCATTCAGGATCCGGGTTTTTTCCGCTTGCCCGGCACCAGCCGCGTATTTCGCGACTGGAAACGCGGTGGCCATGGCAAGGTCGACCTACACTTCGCCATCATGCAGTCCTGTGATACTTATTTTTATGATGCTGGCCTTAAAATGGGCATCGACCATATCTCAGACTTTCTCAGCCATTTTAATATTGGCCGTCCAACCGGTATTGATTTGCAAGGAGAGGTGAAAGGGATTTTACCTTCACGTGAGTGGAAGCAAAGTGCCCGCCGTAGCGCTTGGTTTCACGGCGATACCGTTAATGTTTCTATCGGTCAGGGCTATATGCTGACGACACCATTGCAGCTGGCGCAAGCAATGGCGATTAGTGCGCGCCGCGGCATTCAGCTGACGCCACGCGTGGCAATGAACTTTCCGGTAAAAGAAAGTAGTGAAAACCTTGTCCTAAAAAACCCAAATAATTGGCCACGTATGGAAGCGGCGCTCACCGATGTGGTTCATGGTGGCCGCGGCACGGCCCGCTCGGTGGGTCTAGGGGCACCGTACAAAATTGCTGGTAAGACCGGCACAGCCCAAGTGTTTTCATTGGCCTCAGATATTGAGTACAAAGAAATGGATGTTACCGAACGGCTGCGCGACCACGCCCTCTTTGTTGCCTTTGCCCCAGTAGACAACCCCGCCATTGCGGTAGCGGTATTAGTCGAAAACGGCGAATCCGGCGGCGGCGCAGCAGGCCCCGTTGCGCGCGCCATTATGGATGCTTGGCTATTAGATGGTCAGGGCAAGTTGCGTGATCTCACTAAGCCACGATTAGCAACGGTCGGCAGGGAGATCCCATGAGCGGTCGCGAGTACCTACGCCAACTCCCCAGCCATCAACGTGGTCCTAGCAACCGTGACGATTTAGCTTTTCGTTTGCACCTTGATATGCCGTTGTTGGCAGGACTGTTTGCCATCATGATTTATGGCCAGTTCATTTTATACAGTGCCAGCGGTGAGAGCATCGACATGCTATTACGCCAAGGCACACATTTTCTGATCGGCTTTGTCGTTTTATTTTTCCTTGCTCAAATTCCACCACGCTCCTTTCGTTTTTGGTCGCCGGTGGTCTACAGCATCGGTCTGTTGATGTTGATCTTGGTGCTGGTGGTAGGTACTGAAGCTAAAGGTGCACAGCGCTGGTTAAGCCTGCCAATGATCGGACGCTTTCAACCGGCGGAGATAATGAAGCTTGCCGTACCGGCGTTGGTGGCTTGGTTCTTTCGCGATCGCGCCCTGCCGCCCTCACTGCGTGACATCGTTCTCGGCCTAATGATTATTCTTGTGCCGGCACTGCTGATCGCCCGCCAGCCCGATCTTGGTACTGCTCTGCTGATCTCCATGTCAGGGCTGGTCATCTTGTTTATGGCCGGTCTGAGTTGGCGTCTGATTGCCTTGGCGGTCTCGTTTGTCTCCATCGCCGCACCACTGATGTACTTCTACGTCATGCATGACTACCAACGGCGACGGGTGGATACTTTTTTCAATCCAGAGGCTGACCCACTCGGTGCCGGCTGGAATATTATTCAATCAAAAACAGCCATTGGTTCCGGCGGCCTGCAAGGTAAGGGCTGGCTTAATGGCACCCAGTCACGGCTGGACTTTTTACCTGAGTCGCACACCGACTTTATCTTTGCGGTGCTGTCTGAAGAGCTCGGCTTGCTCGGTATTTTATTGCTGTTCGCACTGTATTTGTTTGTCATCGGCCGTAGCCTCTGGATCAGCTACCATGCCCAAGACCTTTTTTCGCGGCTCTTTGGTGCTGGGCTGGCACTCACCTTTTTCATCTATATTCTGGTTAATGTCGGCATGGTGTCCGGGCTGCTGCCAGTAGTAGGCGTGCCACTGCCGATGATCAGTTATGGCGGCACTTCAATTGTTACCTTGTTGGCTGGGTTTGGCATCTTGATGTCCATTCATACCCACCGACGCTTAATGGGATAAAAAAATCTCGTGAAAAACAAACTTATTATTTGTGCCCTAAGCTGCCTGATTTGGAATAGCACAGCGCTGGCCAGCTATGCCGACCACCCAGATGCTGTGCGCGTGGCCGATGAGCTGGCCGCGGAAGGGCTAGATCGTCAACGTGTTTTGACGTTACTTGCTAGCGCAACAAAACAAGAAAAAATTCTTGAGTCGATCGCTCGACCGGCAGAAAAAGTGCTCACCTGGGCGGATTATCGACGGCTATTCCTGCAACCTAACCGGGTCGAGCAAGGGCTGCTGTTTTGGCAAGAACATCAGGCTACGCTCGCCGCAGTAACCGTCGAGTACGGTGTGCCAGAAGAAATGATCCTCGCCATTCTTGGCGTAGAAACCCGCTACGGTCGTCACAAAGGCACTTACCGAGTGCTTGACGCACTGACTACCCTTGGCTTTGATTACCCACCACGGGCAACCTTTTTCCGTGGCCAGCTAAAAGAGTTGTTCCGCCTTGAGCAGAAAGCCGCCATTGATATCAGTGAAGTCACTGGCTCCTACGCCGGTGCCATGGGCTACCCGCAGTTTATTCCCACCAGCTATATTCACTATGCGGTTGACCAAGACAAAGATGGCAGCATTGATCTGCTCAACAACCCTGTCGATGCCATTGGCAGCATTGCTAATTACTTCAAAGTACACGGCTGGAAAGAAAACCAACCTCTAGTGGCACGCGCCCGCGTTCAGGGCGACAAGTGGCAAGCCTTAGTGCAGCCACTTGGCAAACCACAAACCACTTTGGCCGCCGCACGGGCAGCAGGCGCGGTCTCAGTGTCCTGTCAAGAAAGCCATTTTTGCTTCACCAACCTAGCGGATGACACACCAGTTGCACTGATCGAACTAGAAGGCGAGCACGGCAGTGAGTTTTGGCTCACCAGTAATAATTTTTATGTGATTACCCGCTATAACCATAGTTATCTTTACGCCATGGCGGCTCACCATTTAGCCTACGAACTCAGCCTACGTCGCGGAGAAATTCAGCAATGAAAAAGCTGCTGTTAGTTGCCTGCCTGATGCAGATTGGCTGTCAATCCTCACCCTACCAAGCGCCCAGCAGCAACACTGGAGCAGACGACAATGGCGCCCCTGGTAGCGATCGCTACAGTATTCAGCAAGACCATGCCCCGCAGGCCGATCGCGTGCGCATGCAACAATTACCACAACCTTCTCCACGCAGTGAAACACGCAGTCGTTATGGTAACGGCCCTACCTATCGTGTCTGGGGCATTGCCTACGAAGTAATGGACTCCGCTGATGGCTATATAGAAGACGGCATTGCTTCTTGGTATGGCGCTAAGTTTCATGGGCATCGCGCCTCTAGTGGTGAGACCTACGATATGTACCAACTCAGCGCCGCCCACAAAACTCTGCCGCTGCCGTCATGGGCCAGAGTGACTAATCTAGATAATGGCAAAAGCACCATAGTACGCGTCAACGATCGCGGTCCATTTCATCCGGACCGGTTAATCGATCTGTCTTGGGCGGCAGCGGTAAAGCTGGACATTGATCAGCGTGGTACCGGCCGAGTGCGCGTGGAAGCTCTCACCCCCGAGTCAGCCCAAGCAACAACCACCGTGGTGGCGGCCAGCACCAGTCCACCTCCTGCTGCCACTAACGGCTTATTTCTTCAGGTCGCTGCTTTCGGCCAAACAGACAGCGCACAACAATTGCAAGAAGAGCTAAAACAGCGCTTTCCTTGGCCGGTGGCGATTCGCAGCCAGAGCAACATTCACCGAGTCTGGCTGGGGCCGTTCAGCAATGAGCAGGAGCGCCTCAGTGCACGCCAATCACTGACCGCCGCCGGCTATCCATCACCGGTAAATACCAGCAACCCCTGACATTTAGCTGCTCGCCGCCTAGAATGCGCGCAACCCGCCTAGGCGGCGGAAATTATTTCCACCAACGCCGGTCCAACGGTGCTGACGTAGCACCCTGCCATGCGAGGAAACCATGACGCACACCCAGCCCTTACCATTGCCCACCTTTCTCACTGCTGTTGTTAGCGTTTTACTTTCTGCGCTGCTATTACCGATTACTGCTAATGCCGACTCACTGATTGCACGGCCACCACAAATTGCCGCTAGCGGTTATATCCTCATCGATGCAGCCAGTGGTCATGTGCTGGCGGCACACAATGCTGACGAACGCTTACCACCAGCCAGCTTAACCAAAATGATGACCGCCTATGTTGCCGACCATGAACTTGAGCGCGGCAATATTTCCCTAAAAGACGACGTACTCGTTAGCGTCAATGCTTGGCGCACCGGCGGCTCACGCATGTTTATTCGTGAGGGCACCCGCGTCAGCATGGAAGAACTACTTAAAGGCATCATCATCGCGTCGGGCAACGATGCTAGCGTTGCCGTGGCCGAGCACATTGCCGGCAGTGAAGGTGCTTTTGCTGACTTGATGAACCGTCATGGTGATCGCTTAGGCCTGAGCAATACAAACTTTCGCAATGCCACTGGCCTGCCTGCTAGCGACCACTTCAGTAGTGCCCGCGACATGGCGACGTTAGCATTGGCCATCATCAATGACTTTCCTGAGCACTACGCGTTGTATGCGCAAAAGAGCTTTACTTACAACAACATCACCCAGCAAAACCGCAACCTGTTGCTGTGGCGCGATAATAAAATTGATGGTTTAAAAACCGGCCACACCGATGAAGCAGGTTACTGCTTGGTAGCCTCCGGCAAACAGGGTAACCAACGCCTTATCAGCGTCGTGATGGGCACCGCTTCAGAACAAGCGCGAGCAGTAGAAACACAAAAACTAATGACTTGGGGCTTTCGTTTCTTTGACACCTACCATGCCTACAGTGCTGGTGACGCACTCGCACAAGTACAGGTTTGGATGGGCAAAGAAAACCAGCTGAATGTTGGCCCTCTTACCGATTTGGTCGTCACCATTCCGCGCAATAGCGAAGATAGCTTGAAAGCCAACATGACGATAAATCCGAATATCCGTGCACCCATTAATAAAGGTGACAACCTGGGCACCGTGGTAATCAGTCTGAATGGCGAGGTGTTGCTGGAGCGTCCTTTAGTGGCACTTAATGATGTTGAGCAAGCTGGCTTCTTTAAGCGGCTGTGGCATCGTTTACGTCTTTTCTTTGCCAACCTATTCTAACTACCCTTCGTCAGCCTGAGCGCGAGATCTGTATGACCACAGCTTATCTTAACGGACGGTTTTTACCGCTTGAGGAAGCTCGGATCTCGCCGCTGGATCGCGGCTTTTTGTTTGCCGATGGTGTTTACGAAGTCATCCCTGCTTATGCAGGAAAACTGTTCCGCTTGGATGAGCATCTGCAGCGTTTAGAAAACTCTTTGTCTGCCATTGAGATAACCAATCCACTGTCACGCAGTGCTTGGACCGCATTATTTAATCAACTGATTTTAACAAACGGTGGCGGCAATATTTATATTTATCTGCAGGTCACCCGCGGCGCTGCTGCTAAGCGTGACCATGCCTTTCCTGAGCCCGCGCTAACGCCGACGGTGTTTGCCATGACAGGACAAATTGCCACGCCCGCAGCAGACATGCCAGACACTGCCACAGGTGTAGCGGCTATCACCTTGGATGATATTCGTTGGAGCCGCTGCGATATTAAAAGTGTCGCCCTGCTAGCCAATGTGTTGTTACGCCAACAGGCCACGAAAGAAGGCGCGGCTGAAGCGATCCTGATCCGCAATGGCTTTGCCACCGAGGGCTCCGCCAGCAACTTTTTTATGGTCAAAAATGGGGTCATCATGACGCCGCCAAAAAGCCATTTGATTCTGCCCGGCATCACCCGTGATCTGGTGGTGGAGTTGGCCCATCAGCACGGCATGGCGATGATCGAGCAGGAAGTCACTGAATCGGCATTACGTGGCGCCGATGAAATCTGGCTGTCTAGCTCGACCAAGGAGGTGGTGCCGGTAGTGCGCTTAAATGGTTGTAGCATTGGTGCCGGCAAGCCAGGCCCTCTATGGCGACAAATGGCGCGCCATTACGTCGACTACAAACGCCAGCTATGTGGCTTGTAACTGGCCTACTTGCCCCCATATAAGACAATCACACAGCCACTGAGCAAACGAGAGCAGCCATGACCATTAACGAACATCTGTGGGAGTTTCCCCACGAAATGACCCTGAAAGTCATGGGTGCTACTGGCAGCCCACTAGAGCAAGCGGTGGTCGCCATTCTCAGTCAACACCTACAGGACTTCGACCCCAACGAGCACTTGTGGATCACCCCCAGCGCTAAGGGCAACTATGTGTCCGTTAATGCACGCATTACCGTGCGCCACCGTGACCATGTCACCAATATTTATGCGGAGCTCAATAGCTGCCCCCATGTGAAGGTTGTGCTGTAGTAATTGTCCGTTTGTCACTGTCACTCCTACGGCACAAAGCTCTACAATTCGACCATGCCTAATACCCTGACCCGCCACTTTGATACTGTTGCCTACCAGCCCTGCTGGCAGGCAATGAAAGACTTCACCGACCAGCGCGATGCGCAGACAGTCGATGAATTATGGTTTCTTGAGCATCCTCACGTATTCACCTTGGGGCAGGCGGGTAAGCCCGAACACGTTCTTAACCCAGGCCCCATTCCCTTGGTTAAAACTGACCGCGGCGGCCAAGTCACCTGGCACGGGCCGGGTCAAACCGTGGTTTACCTGTTGATCGACATTGCCCGACTGGGCATCGGCTCGCGCGAATTAGTCAGTCGTATCGAACAAGCCATCATTGCTTATCTGGCCACCCTAGGCATTGAAGCAACGCTGCACGCAGGCGCCCCAGGGGTCTATGTCGGTCAGGCCAAGATTGCTTCGCTCGGTTTGCGCATCCGTAAAGGCCGCAGCTACCACGGCCTGTCTCTTAATCGAGACGTCGACATGAGCGTGTTTCAGCGCATTAATCCCTGTGGCTATGTCGGCCAACCAATGACCAGCCTTGCCTTACTCGGTGTTGACCCTGGCCGCGCAGCTCTCGAGCATGGCTTGCTGACCGCGCTGTGCGAGCAGTTTTCATTTACTCACAGCGCTGCCGTTACGCAGCCAGACTGGTACACTGAGCTTCCTTTTCAGCCGCCGCAGGAGTCTTCCCCGTCATGAGCGATCCTCGCCCTGTCCGCCGCAAAGTTGCCTTAGGTGAAAAGCTGCGGGGCGCAGACAAAGTGCGCGCCATCGCCGTAGTTAACGAGCCCGTAGTGCAGCGCAAACCCAGCTGGATTCGTGTGCGAGTACCGGCTAACGGTGAAATTCAGCGTATTAAGACGATGCTGCGTCGGCAAAAACTACACACCGTGTGCGAAGAGGCATCCTGCCCCAACCTGCCCGAATGCTTCGGCAGCGGCACAGCTACCTTTATGATCATGGGTGATATCTGTACGCGCCGCTGCTCATTTTGCGATGTTGGCTTTGGTCGCCCTAATCCACTGGATGTGGATGAACCCAAACACCTTGGCGAAAGTGTCGCCGATCTGGCATTAAAGTATGTCGTGGTGACCTCTGTAGACCGTGATGATCTGGCCGATGGTGGCGCCCAGCATTTTGCCGAATGTATTCGCGAGATTCGCCAGCAGGCACCGGGCACCCGTATTGAAGTATTAGTGCCTGACTTCAAACTGTGCATGGATGAAGCGCTGGATATTTTTGCCAACCAGCTACCCGATGTTTTCAACCACAATATTGAAACCGTGCCAGAGCTGTATAAATCGATTCGCCCCGGTGCCAAGTACGATCACTCGTTAAAGTTGCTCAAAACCTTTAAAGCGCAACATCCACAGGTCACCACTAAATCCGGCATTATGGTGGGCTTGGGAGAAACCTTTGAGCAAGTGATTGGTGTGCTCAAGGATTTGCGCGCCCATGATGTCGACATGCTCACCGTGGGGCAGTATTTGCAGCCAAGTAAACATCACGCTCCTGTGGAGCGTTATGTTCATCCAGATGAGTTTCGCGAGTATGCCCGTATTGCTGATGAGCTCGGCTTTAGTACTGTCGCCTCTGGGCCGATGGTACGCAGCTCTTATCATGCAGACCTGCAGCATCAGGGTGTTGATGTTGGCCAATTGCACTCGCATTAAGAACAAGCGCCATTAGCAAGTGGCGCTAATAAGTCTCACTAAAATAATCTAAACAACGCCAAGACAAAGGAGTGCAAGCGTGAATAACCCATATCAATCTCCCGCATCACAAGTGGTCTCAGAGCATGCTGTTTTGGCGCTGCAATACGGCGGCTTCTGGCGGCGAGTAGGCGCCTCCATTATTGATACCATGTTAATTTTATTAATCACCTCGCCCGTTTTATATTTTCTTTACGGTGCCAGCGTCTTCACCGAGCAGGCCGGCACCCATGGCCCACTCGAGTTTGTTATTAGCTACATATTTCCCGCCGTCGCCTCCATTACTTTTTGGATATACCGATCAGCTACGCCGGGCAAGATGATGCTAGGGTTAAAAATTGTCGATGCCGATAGCGGTGGTCCCTGCACGACTGGCCAGCTGATCGGTCGTTACCTTGGTTACTACGTTTCTATTCTGGTCGCTGGCTTGGGCTTTATCTGGGTGGCGTTCGATAAGCGCAAGCAAGGCTGGCACGACAAACTTGCAGGCACTTTGGTTATCCGTAGCTAGGGCTGTCGGTAGCGACTATCGCTCGGTGTGTTTACTACAACAGCGCGTCAGCGCTGCTGTAGTGCCTGCACCAGCTTCTGATGAATACCGCCAAAGCCGCCATTACTCATAATGACTATATTTAATCGGCTGTCTTGGCGGGCACAAATATCGGCGATCACCGCATCAATATTAGACAAAGTTTTAGCCGTTACTTTCGATGCTTTAACGACATCCTCCAGCGACCAGTCCATTCCTTCTGGCTGATACCAAATCACCTCATCCGCAGCCAAGACACTGTCCGCCAAACTGGCACGATGGGTACCCAAGCGCATGGTGTTAGAGCGCGGCTCAATAATCGCAATAATTTTTTCTTTGCCCACTTTATTGCGCAGCCCTTCAAGGGTGCTGGCAATGGCGGTGGGGTGATGGGCGAAGTCATCGTAGACACGCACACCGGCCACTTCACCGGCTAACTCCATACGTCGTTTGACGCCAAGAAAGCCGCCTAATAACTCACAGCCTTGCGCCAGAGAGACGCCAACATGCCGAGCGGCAAGCAAGGCAGCCAAGCCATTGCTAACGCTATGTAAACCAGTTTGCCCCCAGCGTACTTCCGCTATTTTTTCACCTGCTTCATAAACGGCAAAGTGGCTACCATCCTCGCTGATTAGTTTGGCGCTAATACCTGCTTCTGCCGCACTCGCTTTAGTCGAGTCAGCCACAAAATACTCCACCTCACTCCAACAGCCTTGCGCTAACACTTCCAGCAGCGCTGGCTCCGTGGCCGGTAAAATAATACGGCCACTGCCGGGAATAGTGCGGACAAAATGATGAAACTGTTTTTGAATGGCGGCGAGATCAGCAAAAATATCTGCATGATCAAATTCCAAATTATTCAATACCGCCGTACGTGGACGGTAATGCACAAACTTAGAACGTTTATCAAAAAATGCCGTGTCGTACTCATCCGCCTCCACAACAAAGAAAGGCGTGTCACCCAAGCGAGCGGAGACCGGAAAGTTACCCGGCACGCCACCAATCAAAAACCCTGGCGCCAGACCTGCCGCTTCTAGCAGCCAAGCCACCATAGAAGCCGTGGTGGTTTTACCGTGGGTGCCGGCTACCGCAATCACCCAGCGCTCAGGCAGCACCACATCCGCCAGCATCTGTGGGCCAGAGGTGTAGCGCAACCCGCGATTCAGCACTTCTTCCACTGCTGGATTGCCCCGACTCATGGCATTACCAATCACCACCAGATCCGGCGCGGGGTCAAGCTGGGCCGCATCATAACCTTGATGAATCTCTATGCCGGCAGCACGTAACTGATCTGACATCGGCGGGTAAACATTAGTATCTGCACCGGTCACTCGGTGGCCCATGTCTTGCGCCAACTGCGCCAGTGAGCCCATAAAGGTGCCGCAAATACCAAGAATATGAATGTGCATGTTGTCCAAGGCTCCTGAGGTGTGGGCGCAGTGTAGCAGCGAAAAGCACACTCGGTGAACGCGCTAGCTAGTAGCAGTCGTGCTGCTCTGTGCGCTGCCAAATCGCTGCTTTCTATATTGACGAGCCACCGCTTTGTGCGCTGACGTGCCACTGCGTTCCAGCAACCACCGTGCGTCCTTCAAGCAATCCCTTTAGAATGCCGCTGAAGTTAGCCCGCCTTTGATCAGGAGCCCACGTTAAATGGCCAAGAAAACCCGTAAAAATGCCTTTTATGCCCAGTCCGGTGGTGTCACCGCCGTTATCAATGCCTCCGCCGCGGGCGTTATCGAAGCTGCCCGCGAAAGCAAAGTGATCGGCAAGGTCTATGCCGGCCGCAACGGTATAATCGGCGCCCTGCTGGAAGACCTGATCGACACAAGCAAAGAAAGCAAAAGCACGATTGCCGCACTCAAGCACACCCCCGGTGGTGCTTTCGGTTCTTGTCGCTACAAGCTCAAAGGACTGGAAGAAAATCGTCGCCAGTACGAGCGCCTGATCGAAGTCTTTCGTGCCCATGACATCGGTTACTTTTTTTATAACGGTGGCGGCGACTCCGCAGACACCTGCCTAAAAGTGTCGCAGCTGTCAGAAACCCTGGGCTACCCACTGCAAGCCATTCACATTCCAAAGACGGTCGATAACGATCTGCCCATTACTGACTGCTCGCCAGGCTTTGGTTCGGTGGCCAAGTACGCTGCGGTTTCCACCCGCGAAGCCTCGCTGGATGTAAAGTCCATGTGCGCTACCTCCACCAAAGTGTTCATCATGGAAGTGATGGGCCGCCATGCGGGCTGGATTGCCGCCGCTGCCGGCCTCGCTCAGGAACAAGACGGGGATGCCCCGCATATCATTCTGTTCCCAGAAATTACCTTTAATAAGGACAAGTTCCTTAAGAAGGTCGAGCAAACCGTCAAGAAGCTTGGTTATTGCGTGGTAGTGGTCTCTGAAGGCGCACGCTACAAAGACGGTACTTTCCTCGCCGATGCGGGCAGCGTTGATGCCTTTGGCCACAAGCAGCTCGGTGGCGTTGCCCCCGTACTGGCGCAGATGGTGCGTGATGAGCTGGGCCACAAATACCATTGGGCAGTGCCAGACTACCTGCAGCGCTCTGCCCGCCACTTGGCTTCTGCCGTGGACTTGGAGCAAGCCTATGCCGTCGGCCGCGCTGCGGTAGAGTTTGCCGAGGCAGGCAAGAGTGCGGTCATGCCGGCAATTATTCGTGGTAAAGGTAAAAAGTACAGCTGGACCATCGGCGAAGCCCCGCTAGCGAAAGTGGCCAACGTGGAAAAGAAGATGCCGCGCAACTTCATCAGTCGTGATGGCTTTGGTATTACCGAAGAAGCCCGCGAGTACCTATCGCCGCTGATCCAAGGCGAAGCATACACACCTTACAAAAACGGCCTGCCGGTACAAGCACGGCTGAAACTGGTGCCGGTAGAGAAAAAACTGAAAGATAAGTTCGAGCTATAAGTCCACGATGGAGAGCAGCAACGAGCTGCTCTCCATTCTTCTGCCATTTTTCGATGGAACGAATGGCAGGAATGTGAGTCACTTGAACCATCACAATAAGGAGTACCACCATGAAGCGTTTTATCTCTGCAGCACTACTGTCCCTGTCTCTGTTCAGCCTGTCCGCACTGGCTGCTGAAAACGTCAGCGTCGATACCCTTGCCGCACAAATAAGCAGTGGCAAAGCCCCCTTGGTTATTGATGTGCGCACCGAAGATGAGTTTCTTGCCGGCCACATTCCTGGTGCCCGCCTCATCCCGCACGATGAAATGAGCAACTACCTTGATAGCCTGTCTGCCTTTAAAGACGAGCCGATCCTAGTCTACTGCCGCAGTGGCCAACGTGCCGCCAGCGCCGTAAAGACGCTAGAAGACGCAGGCTTTAAGAAGATCCAAGTACTTGAAGGCAGCTTCCCAGGCTGGCAAGCCGGCGGCCACAAAGTCCAGTAATACGCGCCTTGAGACCATGCCGCGCAGCGCTTGTGCTGGCATGGTCCGACAACCTCGTCGGCTAAGTAGCGGGCAGAGCGCTGCCATTGCTATAATCCGCGCCCCAGCAACCTCCGGTAGGAAAAATCATGGATTTTAGTAAGGTTCCGGCGGGTAAATCCCTGCCAGACGACATCTACGTAGTTATCGAAATTCCGGCTAACAGCTCACCGATCAAATACGAGATCGATACCGACAGCAACGCCGTATTCGTTGACCGCTTTATGGCCACCCCCATGTTTTATCCGGCCAACTACGGCTACATCCCCAACACCCTATCTGATGATGGCGATGCGCTGGATGTCTTGGTTGTGACCCCCTACCCAGTGGTGCCAGGCTCCGTTATCCGTGCCCGTCCCGTTGGCATCTTGAACATGAGCGACGAAGCAGGCAAAGACGCCAAGCTCGTGGCTGTACCACACGACAAGCTTTCCGCTGCATACAAAAACGTTAAAGAAATCTCTGACCTACCAGAGCTGCTGATCAAACAGATCCAGCACTTCTTCGAGAACTACAAAGATCTCGAGCCAGGCAAGTGGGTCAAAGTAGACGGCTGGGCTGATGCCGCCGCCGCCCGAGAAGAAATCATGAAGTCTGCTGCCGCCTTCAATAAAGGCTAAAGGCTGATTGGCTTTGTTTTTGCGTAAAGCAAAGCATAAAAAAAACCCCGTGCTGCGGGGTTTTTTTATGCAAGCAGCAATGACACTCCGTAGTCTGACCGCGGGTCTGCTGGTGGTTTTTCCTGCCACGGATTGTTGTGGTGGCAATAGCCACGGTTTGGCTATTGGTCAGACCCCCAACACCAAGCTAGACTACTGGTACATATACTAATAAAAAGACGAGACTCGGATGTTCGCGACTATGCTGTCCAGATCGCCACTCAGTGCATTACTCGTTACTGTCATTTTGCTCGCAGGCATACCTAGCAACCTGTTTGCCGCCAGCCATCCCAGCAAGAGTGCTATCAGCACCACGCCATACGCCCTTTCAGTTAATGGTGACAACCTCACAGACGGCATGGTTTGGCTTAGAGACGAGAAGCACCAGCTAACCCCAGACAGTGCACTTGTCGCACTGCAGCAGCATGGCAAGCAAAACCAACGCGGCCACCACCCTTCATTTGGCTTTGAGCGAGCCACCATCTGGCTGCTGTTAAATATTACCAACGACAGCAATGAAACAGACTGGATCTTGCAGGCCGGTCGTGCACATATTGATCACCTTGATCTTTTTTTACTGGACGATCAGGGCAGGCAGCTGCATCACTGGCGCCACGGCGATCAAGTGAGCTGGAGCGAGCGTCCTTACCCGCATAGCAATCTACTCTTTCCTCTTGAGCTAGAAACACAAAAAAGTTATCAGCTAATGATTCGAACGAGCTCCACCGGGGGCATCGAAATGCCAATGAGCCTGCACACGCCCTATGGCTTTCAGCAGTACGATGCGGCCATTCAAAAATTCATTGGCCTCTACCTTGGCGCCATTCTTGTCACCTTGCTGTTTAACCTGCTGCTCTTTATTGCTATCCGCGACTCTAGCTACCTGATGTATGTGCTTTATATCGCCTGCCTGCTGCTTTATCTGGCCAGCCGAGAGAGCCTTACCTTTAGCTGGTTTTGGCCGGAGCAGCCATGGCTGAACAACCATGTGCAGGCCGCCTCTGCTATCGCTGGGCTAGGCTTTTTCTCCTTATTCGCCAATGCCTTCTTACAGCTGAAGAAAAGCCTTCCCGTCATTAGTCGCGGTCTGATTTTTTTTGGTGGAGGCCTATTAGTTGCCGCTCTATTATCGCCGCTAATCGAAGTGGGGTTGGTCCTGCGCACAGTTACCCTTACTGCCGCTCTCCTTATCGCCTTTGTCACCGCCGTAACAATTATTCAAATACGCGCCGGCTACAGACCGGCATGTTATTTCTTTCTGTCTTCAGCGCCATTAGCAATAATGATTTTTCTCTACGTACTGAAAACCTACTCTTTTATTGATAGCAGCTGGCTACTGGATCATGGCTTTGAAGTGGGTAGCACCTTAGAAGCCTGGCTACTCTCTTTTGCCTTGGCTTATCGCTTCACCATGCTGCGCGATGAAAATGAAAAAATTCAGCAACAAGCCACCCTAGAGCTAGAACAGCGAGTACTCGAGCGCACTAAAGAGTTACATGACGCACTCAATGCTCGCAGTGAGTTTCTTGCGGTGATGAGCCATGAAATTCGCACGCCTCTGCATGCCATTCTGGGCACAGTTGACGTGCTTAAAGATGGCATGAACAGTCAAAAACAAAAGCAACAGCTATATATCGTTGAGCAGTCCGGCAACACTTTATTAGCGCTGATCAATGACATCCTCGATTATGCTTCCATCGAGCGTGGCAAACTGGCCCTACGAAATGAGCCCTTTAGTCTGCCCGGCCTGGCCAACGAAACTGTCGGCATTTATCAACATAATGCGGATACAAAAGGGATAAAACTTGAACTGAAGCTGGCGCCTGAGCTAGGCACCTTATGTATGGGTGACCCGCTGCGGGTACGGCAAATACTGGGCAACCTCGTTAGTAATGCCATTAAGTTTACTGAACAAGGCGGCGTGACCGTCACACTACAACGAGACCAAAGAAACAGTGATTATGTGTTGTTTGAGGTGCAAGATAGTGGCATAGGCATTCCTGCAGAACACACAGAGAAAATATTCGAGCTATTTCAGCAAAGTGATCACTCTACTACTCGTCGCTATCGTGGCACAGGTCTAGGCCTTGCTATCTGCAAGCAGCTGGCAGAACTGATCGGTGGAGAAATTGGTGTAACCAGCGCACTGGGTAAAGGCTCTACTTTCTGGTTCCGACTACCACTGCCACATACGTCACCGAATGAAATCCAACAGCAAGCCGCAGAAAAAAATCACGAGGCAGGCAAGCTTGCTTCTGTTCGTTTGCTGATCGTAGATGATAATCACGTCAATCTTTTAGTCGCTGAAGGTTTAGCGCGCAAACTGGGTCACGAGGTGGAAGTAGCGGAAAGTGGTGCTGAGGCTATCGCTGTATTGCTTAACGATAGCAGCCCCTACGATCTTATTTTGATGGATTGTGAAATGCCAAAGATGGATGGCTTTGAAACTACCGTCGAAATATTACGCCTGCAAAACGAAGGAAAAATAGCACCGATTCCGATAGTCGCGCTGACCGCCCATGCTGTCCCAGATAAAATTCAAGCGTGTCACGATGCCGGCATGATCAGTCATATTGCCAAGCCGATTAACAGCGAAAAACTCAGCCAAGAATTAAATAGAATTCTTCATTTAAACGAGCTGTAAAGAAAATATTTAAACTTATGTTAGATCACGCAGCAGTCGATCAACAAAATACTCGAGCCCTGCTAGATTGGAGCAGGGCAGCGCTTCACGACAGTAAGGCTGATACTGCGGCATCACAGAATCACCACTGCCCCAGCGCGAACGCATTTCTGGGTTTAACCAAAATACCTGACGGCAACGATCGCTAATATGGGCAAGCAAGTGCTGCTCTGCCGGCAGGTTATTATTACGTGCGTCACCAAGAATAATCACTGTGGTGCGCTGATCAAAATCCTGCTCACACAGCCCGACAAACTCGCGCAACATGCCGCCATAGTCGGTACCAGAGCCCGCATAACGATCCATCACTTCAGCAATCGCTTGATCGGCATCCATGCTATTAAACAGTGAGCTGACCTCGCCAAAGCGTGATGCAAAAGCAAAGCTGCGCACCGCTGGCAACACATCGTTGACCGCATACAAAAACATCAATAGAAACCGTGCGGCCGCACTCACCGAGCCGGACACATCACAGATCACCATCAGCTTCGGTTTTTGGATGCGGCGCCGACGCCACACCAGTGCAGCCGGCACGCCACCATGCTTAAGCGCCATCACCGTGGTGCGCCGTCCATCCAGCTGCCCGCGCTTGGCGCGCTGCTGCCTACGTCCATGCTTACGCGCCAGTCGACGGGCCATCTTCTCGATGAGCTTATGGACGTCACGAAACTCGGCTAGCGTCCGTAGACTCGCCTGACGCACCATCTGCTCACGTAGCTGCCGGCCTTGTTCGCGCGCCTGCAGAACAAACTGATCGGCGACATACTCACGCACCGCCTCACGTAGCTGGCTTCTACCACTACGTAAGCGCTGCCCGAGCCGCTGCTGCGCATGATCTTCGCTGGCCTCCAGCACCATAATTTCTTGGTCTAACGCTGCCGCGCCCATAGCAGTTAGGATGCGCCGGCCGTACAACCCTTTTTGTGTGATCACACGAATATTATCCAGCCCCACCTGCGCGGCGGCCTGCGCCAGCTGCCGGCTTAATCCGCTGGCGTCGTTATCGAGGAGTTGCTGCCCCAGCCCTGAAGAAGCGCCTCCTCCTTGGCCCTGCTGACCGGCACTAAGGCTTGGCCATGTATCTGTTGAGAGTGCATCTGTTGAGATAGGCATGGGTGGCGGTGGCTGGCCGGCTTGTTCCGAGGCGAGCCGTGGCTCTGTTTCTTTACCCTCAGCGGGCATACCTTGAAAGCGAAAAAATGCATCAAAACATTCAGCAAAGGCAAGCTTGTCCTGATCGCTTTTCGCCAGCACCAAAGACAGTCCCTGCTTCAGCGCAGCACGATCCTGATAGCCGAGTAATGCCGCCACCCGCATCGCATCAAGCGTCTCCGCTGGCGACACAGGCAGCTCTGCACCGCGCAGCACTTTGACGAATCGGCCAATCACCTGCTCCGTCATAAGCGGCTGTTACCCACACACATAGATCAAGCTCTCCTATGCTTCCCGCTTACTTCACTCGCCTTCTTAACCAGCGCAGGCAACTGCTCTCGCACTTGACGTAAATCATCTTCATGTTTGAGCAGCAAGCTCAGGGTGTTTTCCACCAGCGTTGCCTCCAAGAAGTCCACATGCAGCAACAACAGTGCGCGGGCCCAGTCGATGGTTTCAGATACGGCTGGCTGCTTTCTTAAGTCAAGGGCGCGCAGTTGCTGTACAAAGCCGACTAACTGCTGACGTAATTGCTGTGTCACCTCTGGCACTCGCGCAGCAATAATTTGCTGTTCCAAAGCCCTGTCTGGAAACGGAATATATAAGTGCAAACAGCGGCGCTTTAAAGCATCAGACAACTCACGGCTATTGTTACTGGTGAGAAAAACCAACGGCTCGTGGCGCGCCTTAATCGTACCCAACTCAGGAATCGATATCTGGTAGTCGGACAGCAGTTCCAATAAAAATGCTTCGAACTCTTGATCTGCTTTGTCCACTTCATCAATTAACAACACCGTTGCTTCTTCCGCACGCAACGCTTGTAATAATGGCCGTGGCTCTAAAAAAGTCTCTGAATAAAAGGCATCACCTAGATCACCCAAGCGCGCCATGGCATCGGCCAACCCCTCTGCCCCCTCCAGCTTAACGCCCAGCTGTTCACGCAACAGCTGGGTGTAGAGTAATTGCTTGCCGTACTTCCATTCGTACAGTGCGCGCCCTTCGTCTAGGCCTTCATAACACTGCAGCCGAATTAATGGCGCTTCAAGAAAAGCGGCGCTAGCTTTAGCCAGCTCGGTCTTGCCGACGCCCGGCGGGCCTTCTACTAGAATGGGTTTGCGTAACTGCGCGGCAAGGTACACCGCCATAGCAATTTGGTCATTGCAGATATAGCCCTGACGGGCGAAGCTGTCGCGCACTTCGGCGACGGATTGGATCCGGGTTTTCATCTACGCCCCTATTTTTATCGCGAAGTTTTATCGCGTAAGTTTTTATCGCGCAAGCTTTCACACAAGATGCAAGTCTACAGGGAATTATCATGCCTCAGATAACCACCGTATTTTTTGATTTTGGCGGCGTCATTGCTGACAGTCCTTTTGATCAGCTCGCAGCCTACGAACAGCTGCACAACTTGCCAGCGGATTTCATTCGGCTGACCAATGCCATCAATCCAGACACCAATGCCTGGGCCTGCTTTGAACGGGGCGACATCGACCTTAATGAGTTTGATCGGCGCTTTCGCAGCGAAAGCCGTGCGCGCGGCCATGAAGTGCCGGGTCGGGATTTAATTCCACTGCTGCAGGTGGCGGTGCGCCCAGCCATGATCATAGAACTAGATCGACTGCTAGCGCGCGGCCTGCGGCTGGCTTGTTTAACCAATAACCTTCCGGTGGGGGACGGCCCTGGTATGAGCCAGCAAGGCGACCATGCCAAGCAGGTCAATGCGGTGTTATCACGCTTTGAGCTGGTGCTAGAGTCCAGCCAAGCCGGCTGTCGCAAACCAGAGCCACAGTTTTTTCAAATCGCTTGCGACAAGATGAAGGTGCAACCAGAGGAAGTACTCTTTCTCGATGACCTTGGCATTAACCTCAAGCCCGCCCGTGCCATGGGCATGACCACCATCAAGGTCACCTCCGCCAGCCAAGCATTGGCAGCACTGGCGGAGTTACTGCCTTAAGCTTAAAAAACCAGAAGGATGAGTCAAGCGCTTAAAAATCAGTGCAGGACGATGTTGTCGGCGTAGTGAATGTGCGGCACTTCCTTGCCATCATCTTGCTCGTCCCAATGGGCTTCTTGCACATCAAACTGAGCGGAAGTGACTTCGCCTTCAATTAAATCGGGGATCGCCTCAAGAAAATCATCGACATGATCAGAGGCAAAATGGTCCTCGAGGGCATCGAGAGAATCCCACTGCTGCCAAATCACCACCACTCCCGGCGCGCTAGGCTGAATGTAGACCTCATAGGACAGGCAGCCGTTTTCCTGACGGGACGCCTGTGCCAGCGCCTCAATCAGCGCGACGGCTTCATCATGATGCTCAGCTTTAACCGGAATAGAACCTTTGACGATGATCATAGGGGTCCGCAGTGAAATCGAGGGCGCGAAGTGTAGCATATCCGCCCTCCATCTTCAGCTGCCGCTAGTCGCCCGCTACTGGTCACGAAGCAGGAGACTGCAGCCGCTCGCGAAAGAAACTCAGCACTCGCTCCAACGCCTGTCGAGTAGGGTGCCCTTCTTGGTCGACCAGATCTGTCGTCACCACCGAGTGGGCGATCAGTGGAATAGCATCGAGATTGCCCCTGTTTGAATTGATCTCAACGGCCTCAAAGCCACCATCTAACTGCTTATCCAGCTCACGGAAACGACTTGCCGTACACAATGGATCAGCAGTAAAGCGCAACCCCAACACCTTAAACCCCTCTTCTGCCACCCGTTGACGTAAAACCGCCATGACTTCTGGCGTGGCATGCAGTCCGCGTCGCAGGCCAGCGGTCGGCCCAACAGGCAGTGAGGGCTGACTCAATACCGGTGCTTTTAGCCACGGGTCCATGGCTAACGTTAGAGCAAAATTACCGGTTAGACACATACCAATCGCTCCCACCGGGCCGCCGCTTTCCTCATGGGCCGCCTGCGCCAAACCACGTAAGAAGTCCGTTACTGGGCTGGCCTTATTGGCTGCCAGCACACTGAACTCACGGCGAATGCAGGCAGCCGCCATCTGCCGACTGACATAGCCCAGCGAAAAGTGCTGTCCGGGCGTGCCGAACAAAGAAGGCATCAACACCGTAAAGCCAGCCTCCACCAAGCGTCGAGCAAACCGTGCCACCTCTGGGGTAATACCAGGCACCTCATGGATCACCAGTATCATTGGGCCACTGCCCTGGCGAAAAACTGGGTAGGTGTAGCCGCCATGACTGAATTCAGCCACATCAAAATCATTAAGGGTGTCGTCTTCTCGTATCGCCATAATGGTTAACCAAGGTGGTTGGGGCAGTTAAGACTGACATAGTATAGGCCTGTAGCTTAACAAGGATGCCTTGCATCTTATCGCAGCGCTGACTTCCATTTTCTCAAGGGGATACTTATGCATAGCATCGTTGTTTTGGGTAGTGGCTTTGCTGCTGTTGCTGTGATTCGCGAGTTACGTAAAAAAAAGGTGCTGGCAAAAATAACCGTGGTCTCACCAGACAATGAACTGGTCTATTTGCCCAGTTTAATTTGGCTACCTTCAGGCTTGCGCAAGGGGCAAGACTTACGTATCCCCCTAGCTAACTACTTTCATAAGCTAGACATACACTGGCATCAAGGCCGTGTTTTAAAAGTAGTGAGCGGTGGTCGTAAAGTCATCACTGACAACGGCGAGCTTCACAATGATTTCTTAGTGATTGCTACCGGCGGGCGCTACATTCGCAAGCTGCCTGGCATCGAGCATGCCTTTATCCCTTGTGAAGGCATTGCGCCCTGCGAGGCCATCAGCAGCCGCTTAAAAGCGATGGAAAGCGGCACCATTGCTATTGGTTTCTCTTCCAATCACAAAGAGCTTGGCGCCGTACGTGGCGGTCCTATGTTTGAGTTTTTATTTGGTATTGATGCCTTATTACGGCAGCAAAATCGTCGTGACAAATTCAACTTGGTTTTCTTTAATCCACAACAAGCACCGGGCAACCGTCTAGGCGAAGGCGCAGTGACTAGACTGTTAGCTCACATGGATAAGCAAGGTATTAAAACCCATTTAGGTCACAAGCCAGTACGCTTTGAAGAGGGCAATGTGGTCACGGAAGGTGGTGCGTTTGCTGCTGACTTAATTTTATTTATGCCCGGCTTAACCGGCCCTGCTTGGCTAGATGACTGTGAGCTACCACGCTCTGCAGGTGGCTTCATTGCTGCCGATGAGTTTTGTCGCGCCAAAGGCATGAAGGCCGTCTATGTGGCAGGGGATATTGGCAGCTATCCTGGCCCTGAATGGATGGCAAAGCAGGCTCATCAGGCCGACCTCCAAGCCGTGGCCGTAGCAAAAAACATTGCAGCTGAAATGAATAACAGCAACGTCTTTAGTCCCTTCACCACCGAGTTGGCTTGTATTATTGATTCATTAAATAGTGGCATGCTGGTGTATCGGCGCGGCAACTATAAGCTCGTATTACCGCGCCTTAAAATACTGCACTGGGCCAAAAAGTGTTTCGAGGCAATGTATATAAACAAGCTGCGTTAATACGCTTTTAACACCAGCTCATGATCTCTACGCCAGCTTAAATGCTGTCACGAAAGCACACGTTTTCACTGAGCGCCTCACGACCAACACGGGTCCGGTTAGCTGCTACCGAGGTGTCTTCGTAACCAAAGCTAATGCCACACAAAATAGCAGTGCTGTCAGGCTCACCAAATAAATCACGGACATCCTGCGGGTAATAACGCATCGAGCCTTGCGCGCAGCTAGCAATGCCATAGGCAGTCATCGCTAGCATCAAGCTCTGGATATACATGCCAACATCCAGCGCCACCGTGACACCAAACTGCCGATTCATACCGATAAACACCACATGGGGCGCATCAAACAGCTCAAAGTTACGCAGGCTGGCACGCATTCGCCCAGCGCGATCATCCCGCGCAATGCCCATGTTGTTATACAGCTCCACCGCACAGTCGACTTGGCGCTTACGGTAAGCGCCCTCAAAACTAGGCAGCTCCTCATAGTCCGGCAACATAGGGTCGCCCTTGGTAACGTGATCGACCATGCGCCGACGCAGCTCATCACGCATAGCACCAGAAGCAACGAATGCCTTCCACGGCTGGATATTGCAGTTCGACGGCGCCAGCTGAGCCAGACCAAACACCTCCTCCAGCACTGCCTGTGGTACCGCCTTAGGCAAGTAACCGCGCACTGAACGACGTTGCCGCAGAGACTCGGCTAAAGACATAGTTTCCGCAGTACTGCTAGGCATAGGCATAAGGGATTCCTCACAATTTATGTTTAGATCAGATTCTGGCAGCTGTCACAGTATCAGCCACCAATAGGCCCTATTATGACCAGCAAAAGGAGAGTTCACGATGGTAAAACTAAAAGCATGGCTGACCGGACTGGTCATTGGGTTACTGCTGGGCTTATGGGGCGGCGTCAATATTGGTAAAGGGCAGCCGCTTTACGCCAACCCTTTTACCAACAAGAGCGTTCCCGAGACGATGCGCAAAGCAGGTAAAGACTTGCTCCGTGAGTCGGGCAAAGCCTTGGAGAAAGGCGGTGAAGCGCTGAAAGATAAAGCCGGCGAAAGTCAGTAAGCACTAACTTTAGTCGACATCAAAATCACCGCCCTACCGCTTTACGCGGCGACCCGCTCTTTCTCGACCAGCTGCATGGCCCGGCAAATCTCTTCGATCGCCGGCGGGGTATGCATATTTCTGTGGTGGCGAATTTCCAGCCCGTAGCGACTGACACAGCACGGGCAGAGCACCATATAAGCCTCGCTCACGCCCTCCACCGCATCCTGTTCCGCCACTAACCAGCCATCGAGCTTCGCCCGCTGACCAATATCATGGTAGTAATCCAAGCCAATCGGCCGATTCGGCTCAAAGTCAAACGTGCTGACACAGCCATGGCAGTTCAACCACATGTCATACAGCGCGGCGGCGTCGTAAACGTCTCTCGGATCAAATGCCATGCTTGCCTCCAAATCTCAATATCAATGACTTAGAAGGCAAACTTAAAGTAGACGCACAAACAAAACAAGAGAAACAATCCTTTTTTTGTGTTCAAGGTCATAAAGTTACAAGCGAAAGTTAAAGTAACTACGAAATCATGATCTCTGTACAAAAATAACGCTACCTAGCGGGTCTTTCTCCCAGCTTTACCCCGCTGCTCAATGCCCGAGCGCCGAGAAACACCATCGACAACTGCGCCGCCACCTGGTCCAAACCAATACGGGACTGCTCTGGGGTCATATCCAGCGCCAACACACCGAAACCAAACATCACCGCCACTGCTGCTTCTGCTGCGCCCAACCCTGCTAATGGCGGCAAGCCACGATGCTCAGCAACGCTGCGCACATCGTCCGCCAGCTCTTCTACTAACAACTGCAGCTCACCACGAATGCGCCGACGGATGGTTGCTGACGTGCCCAAACGCTGCTGAATCAGCAGTCGAAACTCGGCTTCATTCTCCCAAAGATAGGTAAGAAAACGCTCGGCCAAATCACGCAAACCCTGGCTTGGATCTACCACAATCATTTCACGCCGCCCTTGGCGCATGGCGGCGCGCAAACGAAAGCAAGCCTGATCGACCAACGCCAAACCTAAACTGTCCAAATCGGCAAAGTGGTTATACAGCGACGGCGCCGCCAACTCCGCCTGCCGCGCAACCTCACGTAACCCCAAACTATCCAGCCCGCGACCCGCGGCCAATAGCTGCATCGCCGCATCAATAATTTTCTGCCGCGTCAGTGCTTTACGCTCGGCCCGGTTAATTGTCATAGAAAAATCCTTTAAACATACAGTCGTTAGTTATAGCAGAAAGCACGCTTACTATTAAAGCTTCGTATATTAAGATAGTTATTTCGCATTATTGACCGTAAAGAGAGCAGCCTCTATATTTCGACTCACGATTGTTAGCCATACTAAAAAGTCTCTGGTCAACCGCAAAACAACAAGGCAAGCAGGCTAATTTCCGCTACAGTCAACCGATCGAAAAAAGGAACCGACCAAACCATCCGGTCAGGGCGAAATGTTAAAAAAAGGGGAACATTGATGAACTACTTCGTGACCGGCGCCACCGGTTTTATTGGCCGCTTTCTGCTTGCTCGTTTGCTGTCACGCAAGGACAGCAGAGTATTTGCCCTGATTCGTCCTGGTTCGGAATACAAACTTGATGCCATGCGTCGACGCCTGAATGTCGACAGTGAGCGTTTGGTCGGTATCAAAGGTGATCTCACCAAAAAACTACTCGGTGTCAGCAAACGCGATCGCGATGACTTGCTGGCGGCGAACATTGATCATTTCTTTCATTTAGCGGCGATCTACGATCTTAGCGCCGATGAAAACCAGCAGCGCTACACCAACATTGAAGGCACTCGCCATGCGCTCAAACTGGCCGAGGAGCTAAAAGCAGACTGCTTCCATCACGTTAGCTCCATCGCTGCCGCCGGCCTGTATGAGGGCACCTTTAACGAAGACATGTTTGAAGAAGCTGGTGAGCTGGCAGACGCCTATCTACAAACCAAACACGAAGCTGAAAAGCTGGTACGGATGGAGTGTCATATTCCTTGGCGCATTTATCGTCCGTCCATGGTGGTGGGTCACTCGCAAACTGGCGAGATGGATAAAATTGACGGCCCCTACTATTTCTTCAAGCTGATCCAAAAGCTGCGTGACATCTTGCCTCCTTGGGTGCCCCTGCTCGGCATTGAAGGCGGACGCTTTAATATTGTGCCGGTGGACTTTGTCGCCAGCGCGATCGACCACATCGCCCATGTGCCGGACCGTGATAGCCAGTGCTTCCACCTAACTGCAGATAAGCATTACAGCGTCGGTGAAGTGATGAACATTTTTGCCGGTGTCGCCGATGCCCCGAAAATGCCGGTGCGCATTGATAACAGTGTCTTTCAAGCCGTGCCCGGCATGGTGCGTAAGGGCATTAGCAACCTCACTCCAGCCAAGTTTTTTCTGCACCAAGCGATGGAAGGCCTCGATATTCCAGAGTCTGCGCTGACCTTTCTGAGCTACCCAACCAGCTTTGATAATAGCAATGCCAAAGCAGCGTTAGCCGGCAGTGGCATCGCCGCCCCAGAGCTGGAGTCCTACGCCCAGCTGCTGTGGGATTACTGGGAGAACCATCTGGACCCAGAGCGCGATGAACGTAACGATGACAATGCTCCTTCGATCAGTTTAGAAGAGCGCGTCGCGGGCAAGATCGTTATGGTCACCGGTGCCACCTCTGGTATCGGTAAGGCGGCAGCCCTGAAGCTGGCGCGCGCCGGCGCGACCGTGCTGGTGGTGGCACGCACGGCAGAGAAGCTGGAAGAAACTCTGCACGAAATCGAACAGCTCGGTGGCAAGGCCTACTCCTACAGTGCCGATGTGTCGCACTTGGATGACTGTGATCGCTTGATCAAAGAAGTCATTGCCGACCATGGTCAAGTCGATGTCTTGGTCAACAATGCGGGCCGCTCCATTCGTCGCTCTGTGGAGCACTCCTTCGAGCGTTTCCATGACTTCGAGCGCACTATGCAGCTGAACTATTTCGGCGCACTGCGCCTGATCATGCAGCTACTGCCCTCGATGACGGAGCGCGGCAGCGGCCACATTATTAATATTTCCTCCATTGGTGTGCTCACCAATGCGCCCCGCTTTTCCGCTTATGTTGCCTCTAAAGCGGCGCTTGATGCCTTCACCCGCTGCGCCTCATCTGAGCTTGCTCACCATGGCATTCGCTTCACCACCATCAATATGCCGCTGGTACGCACACCAATGATCGCGCCAACCAAAATCTACAACCACGTGCCAACGATTAGCCCTAATCAAGCCGCTGACATGATCTGTGATGCCATTGTTCGCCAGCCCAAGCGGATCGCGACCAGCCTCGGCATTGCTGGCCAAGTGATGCACTTCCTCACACCGAAGATCACTGAAACGATCATGAACACCGGTTATAAAATCTTCTCGGATTCGTCTGCAGCGTTAGGGCAAAAAGAGAAAACACCAAAACGGATCAGCCGTGAACAGCAGGCCTTTTCGCGCTTATTCAAAGGTATTCACTGGTGAGTTAGTCAAGCCAGCGGCATATGCAGCCTAACGAAAGCCCAGATTTTCTGGGCTTTTTTATGCTCGCTGATTTCCCTGTCCGCAGCACACCGTCGACACATTTCTCCTCGCTGTATACTGGCACAATATCAGCCAGTCACTAGACTCTAGCGTCGCTCAAAACAGCAGGAGAAGCATCATGTCACGTCGCATCAACGTCAAAGGTATCTCCCTTGGGATTCCTGATTTACGCCCTCATGTGCGCCGTTTTGCCGACAGTGCTGTCAGTAACGTACAGCAGCGCTTGGCACCGAATATGGCACTGCGTAATCGAGTCAATGGTAAGGTGGTGCTTATTACTGGTGCCAGCTCAGGCATTGGTGCAGGCCTTGCTCACCGGCTCGCCCAGGCCGGCGCTACCGTCTTATTAACTGCGCGTTCACTTGAAGCGCTGGAAGACTTGGCCGCTGAAATCCGTGATGCCGGTGGCCAGGCAACCGCCTACCGTGCTGACATTGCTGACCTTGATGATTGCGATCGTCTGTGCAGCAAAATATTGGCTGAGCATGGTCACGTCGACATCCTAGTCAATAATGCCGGCCGTTCAATTCGTCGCTCTGTCATTTATTCGCTGGAGCGTTTCCACGACTACCAACGCACCATGCAGCTAAATTACTTTGGCGCGATTCGTATGGCGATGAACCTGATCCCCGCCATGCAACAGCAAGGTAGCGGTCACATCATTAACGTCACCACTGTTGGCGTCTTTAACGGCGTGCCACGCTTCTCTGCGTACCTTGGCTCCAAGTGCGCGCTAGAAGGCTGGACCATGGCGGCGCAAAACGAGCTGCTACACACTGGCATTTGTTTCACCCTGATGAACTACCCACTAGTACGCACACCCATGATTGCGCCAACCAAAATTTATAATTACTTCCCTGCCATGAGCTCAGAAAAAGCCGTGCAGTGGCTGTGTGAGGCGATCATCACTCGACCCAAGCGCAAGGTAACCGCCTTTGGCTTATTCGCCCAAGGCATGTACACCGTGTTACCCAAGACGGCAGAAACCATTGTAAATACCGGCTATCAAATCGTGCCTGAGTTCTTTGGCAAGAAAAAAAAGGCGCAGCTTGAGGCAGACTCTCCCTTGGGAAAAAAGACCTAAATCATGTCCGGCAACTACGACCCCCCCCCTAGTTAAGCGGTCTCACACACGTTAAGCTCGAGACATGAAAGAACGACACTTGTCACTGCCTCGAGCAAACACTGCTCATGCATTAGTACAGGCCATGCTGCCTGCTGGGGAACAATTGCCCGCCGCGGACGTGCAGCGAATATGCGCAACAGTAGCTGGCTATATCGATAAGCGTCCCGGCTGGCGACACTTACTGAGCGGTAGCCTGCTGTGGCTAGAAAGCCGCGCGTTCTTCAGTCAGGGCAAACCCTTTAGCCGTCTTACCATCGAGCAACGCCAAACCCTACTCAACAAACTATCTGGCACGCTTATTAGCAGTCATCTGCTGCGAGCATTATCTGCGCCATTCAAAACTGCTTGGCTACTGGACGAAAACACCCAGCAACAAGTCGGCCATCGCTCACCGATACAAGTACCAACACAAGTTGAACAGTTTCGCTGGCAACAACAGATAAGCCACGCCCGCGATTTAGAAGAGCATGAAGAGCTAGAAGCTGATGTAGTCATCATCGGCACCGGTGCCGGTGGCGCAGCGGCCGCCTATGAACTGGCCAGTCGCGGCTTGGCTGTGGTGATGATCGAAGAAGGCGAGTATTACAATCGCAGTCATTTCAACGGCAAGCTCAATGAAGTTATTCCAAAGCTTTATCGCGGCCTAGGCGCTACTGTAGCGCTGGGTAATGTCACTATTCCGACTCCAATCGGTCGTAGCGTCGGCGGCACTACTACTATTAACTCAGGCACCTGCATGCGTACCCCGCCTGCTATTTTACAGCGCTGGCAGCGAGAGTTCGGGCTGACCGAATTAACAGAGGAAAATCTTGGACCAGGATTTGCTGCGGTAGAAGAAATACTCAGCGTGAGCCCTGCCGAAACAAAATATGTTGGTGAAATTGGTAATGTTATTGCTACGGGAGCCAGTCAAATTGGCCTGAATCAATTCCATAATCTACAACGCAATGCCAAGGGCTGTGATGGCCAGGGATTGTGTCAGTTCGGCTGCCCCACCGATGCCAAGCAATCCACTAATGTTAGTTATGTGCCTCGAGCACTGGATCGTGGTGCTTTTTTATTTACCGGCTTTCGTGCAGAAAAACTACTACATAAAAATCAATCTATTTCTGGCATCGTTGCCACTGGCAAGCGCACCGACGGCAGTGTAGTAAAACTGACCATTAAAGCCAGCAAAGTTATTGTTGCCATGGGCAGCCTGTTAACACCACTGTTTCTAAAGCAAAACGGTGTACGCAATCGCCACCTTGGCCAGAACCTCACCATTCACCCTGCGGGTGTAGTGAATGGCATTTTCCCCGACCGCCAGTTTGCTAACTCACTGACTATTCCTCAAGGCTTTGGCATCAGTGACCTTGCTGAACAAGGTTTGATGTTTGAGGGTGGCACTATTCCATTTGTTGCTCATGGCCTATTTAGCAACCTGTACGGTAAGGAGTTTGTACACTTTTGCGGGCGCTACCAGCACACCGCTTATTTTGGTTTTATGATTCGTGACACCAGCTCAGGGCGAATACGTCGCGGGCCACACCCTGATATACCGTGGATCAGCTACAACATGAACAAACAGGACTTTGCGTTATTTCTACAAGGCATTGAGACACTAGCAAAAATCTATTTGGCTGCAGGCGCCAGTGAAGTCCTCATCCCCGGATTGAGCCGAATGATCAAGATCCATAACGAAATTGAACTGGCTAATTTTATGGCGCGCAGGCATAAACCAAAAGACTTTCTCATGAGTGCCTATCATCCTCTTGGGAGTGCACGCATTGCCGCCGATGCAAGTCAGGGCGTCTGTGACCCCGATCATCAAGTGTTTGGCTGGGATGGCCTGTTTGTCATGGATGGCAGCAGCATACCTACCAGCTTAGGCGCCAACCCTCAGGTGACAATTATGACACTGGCCTCTCTGGCGGCAGCAAAGCTAGCAGACAGATACTCGGCACAGCCACTTCATTAAGGAGATCAACATGGCTACTGGACTACTACTGAGCGAAACCATGAGCGGTGACATGACCCTCAATGCGGATGGGGTGGCGCTGGCTTTTGCCTTTTCTATTCATGCTTTTAGCAAAAAGATTTTTAACATCAGTACACCCCGTTACTTTCACGGCACGGTAACTCTCGAGGAAAACGATTATCCTTGCCATGGCGAGCTGACTATTCGCGGCAGCGGCCCGCATTACTGGCTTGAGTTTAATCACCCTCAGCTGGGCACCGTCCGTGCAGAAGGGCAGAAAACCTATAGCCTAAAAGGGCTGCTGCGCTCACTTACCACCTGCCCATTAGTCATCAGTACCGAAGGTAAAGAAATCGGCACCGCGGTAGTGGCTTACCGTGACTCGATGCTTACTTTTCCATTCAAAGCCTTACGCTTGGTTGACGAGCAGAATGCCTTTGATCAAGTTGGTGGCACAGCATGATCCCTTACCACGGCTGTCAGCATCATGGTCAGGCAGGGCATTATGAGTCTTGGTTCTTACGCGCAAATCATCCAAGTAAAGCGCAGGCATTTTGGATCCGCTACACACTATTTGCACCCAAAGATAAACGTCCCAAACTGGGCGAGTTATGGGCCATCTGGTTTGACGGTGAAAAAAATAAAGTAGTGGCAGTAAAGCAAGAGCATTCACTCAATGACTGCGAGTTTGACCATAAGGAGATGAAGGTACGTATCGGTAGCTCCCTCCTAAATAGCTTTCAGCTGAGCGGCAGCGCTCACCATAATCAGCATCAAATTAGCTGGGATCTTGCCTATGCAAGCGACTCGCCCACACTGCTTTTTTTGCCAGAATCTCTTTACCCCGCACGTCTACCTAAAGCTAAATCCGTCGTTAGCCGCCCACAGGTTAGGTTCAGCGGCAAGTTGATTGTCGATGGCGAAGAGATGCCTATCGATCAGTGGCAGGGTAGTGAAAACCATAACTGGGGTAGTCAGCACACCGATCAATACGCTTGGGGCCAAGTGGCCGCTTTTGATAATGAGCCTAATGCTTTTCTTGAATGCATCACCGCTCGGGTCAAAGTTGGCCCTCTACGCTCACCATGGATGAGCATCGCTTGCCTACGAGCAGATGGGCAAGACTACTTGTTCAACAGCCTTAGCCGTGCCTTTCGCGCCAAAGGCCGGTACCAATTCTTTGACTGGCAACTACAAACTAGCAATGGCCGTGAGTATCTCAGCATCAACATATCCGCCCCTGCTAGCCACTTCACAGCCCTGACTTACTACAACCCACCAGGAGGCAGTAAAACTTGCCTAAATAGCAAAATCGCCTCCTGCGAAGCGCGACTTATCCGCCCTGACCAGCCCCCCCTAATTCTGACCAGTCGCCACAGTGCGGCCTTCGAAATCCTGACCGACCAGACCGATCACGGCATACCGCTGTCGGTATAACCCATGCCACCCTAGTTAATCGTGCACTAGAAGTGCGTGTTAGTTGTCAGCAACTTACTAGGTTAGTATCAGGGGCAGAGGACAGGTTTGGAGAATATGCCATGGCTGGCAGTAGAGCGGAGTAACATCAGGTGGGATCCAGCGTTAAACAGAAGTTCGATAACATGCGCCGCAACATTAGCGACAATATTGAATCATTGTTGCCGGAATATTTTCCAGTGGCGTGGAAGCTAGGGCTATCTATTTCTCTAATGCTATTACTTGGCATGGCGGTGCTCGGCAGCCTAATAATGAATAGCCAGCTAGAGCGCATGCAAAACCAAGCAGATGCCTTTGGCTATACTCTGGCCCAACAGCTGGCCGACACCACCCGTGAGCCCTTGCTTGCCGAAGATCATTTCAGCTTGAATATTATTCTAGGCAACTTGATGCAAAGTGACTCGCTCTATGGCGCGGCACTGTTTGACCGTGACAACAACCTGCTTGAGCAGGTCGGCAGCCTCCCTGCAGACATTCTCCCCTCCGCCAATGGCAGCAATATGCTGCGCTGGCAAAATGACTCTGAATTACTCACCACTTACTTCGCTCCTGTGCGTATCGATCAGCTGACTGCCGGCCATGCTGCCATCAGTTTGTCTCGGGCACCGATTGATGCGGCCCGCCAAGAGGCAAGACAGACGATAGTTAGCGTCACCTTAGTGATGAGTTTCATCGCTATCATTGTCGCCTTTTTTGTTAGCCGACGTTTATCTCGCCCTATTCACGACCTGCTTGAAGCCACTAATGCATTACGCGGCGGCAACCTAAAGTTTCGCTTAGAAGAGCGACGCAATGATGAGATTGGCCAGCTGGTGGATGCCTATCACAGCATGGCCTCAGGACTGTTAGAAAAAGACCACGTGGAAAAAGTGCTGTCCCGTTTTGTTAGCCCATCGGTGGCAAAAAATATGATGGCAGACCTGCAGCAGGTCTCGCTGGGCGGTCGCGAAGTGGAAGCAACCGTTGTCTTTGCCGATATTGTTGGCTTTACCCAGCTATCTGAAAACATTGCCCCCGATGCAGTGGCCGAACTGCTCAATGCCTACTTCAATGCCATCTCCATGGCGGCCACTTTTTACCGCGGCACTATTGATAAATACATGGGCGACTGCGCCATGATTGTGTTTGGCGTGCCGGAGGATGACCCTGAGCATAGCTACCATGGTTTGTGCTGCGCCATCATGATCCAGCGCTTAGTCGAACGCCTTAATACATTGCGCCAGCAACGTGGTTTAACCACCGTCAGTTTTCGTATCGGTATCAATAGTGGCAGCATGCTGGCCGGCAACCTTGGTTCCCATGACCGCATGCAATACACCGTTGTTGGCGACTCGGTTAACCTTGCTTCGCGGCTGTCTAATATGGCTGGGGCTGGCGAAGTAGTGGCCGCCCACACAATGGTTACCGCACCCAATATACGACCGCGAGTGCGGTTACATCAGTCTGGTGCCATGCGCTTGCGTGGCCGCTCTGAACTGGTCGACACCTTTATTGTTGAAGGCGTACACGCCCATTCTGAAACCCTCATGGAGCAGCGTATCGCCACTTTTATTTCCCAGCTAATGGATGCCTCTCTCAGTGCGGTTAAATAAATCCACCCTCCTACTGCGTTTGCTTTTCCTGAGCTTGTTGCTTGGCGGCTGCAGCCACCAAGCGCTAATGGATGCCGACCTCAACGATGAGCTAAATGCTGCTCGCAGTAACGGCGACTACGTCAAAGCATTACGAGTCATTGATAGAGCTCCTAGCGAGCATCCACAGTATGAGCTTATCCAGCAGCAGCGCGAACCACTGCTCAAAGAAATCGACCGCTATCAGCAACAACAGATTAAGGAAGCCAATAACTTAGTTCGCAGTGGCCGCTGGCAAGAGGCCCTCGACCTGATCCGTGATGTCAAGAAACAATGGCGCGACAGCCCTGCCCTTATTGAAGCCGAACAGAGCCTGTTCGCGCGACAGCAACTGCGCCTACACCAGTTACATGCCGACCTGCTGGTGGCAGAGGCTGGCTGGCTAGCAACACAACATGAGCGCACCAACCAGCTCGAAGCCCTGGCTGACAGACAAGCAGAAAAGCTGGCCAGAGAGGTTCGCTACAGACAAAACAACGTGGCCGAAGAGATGGCACTATTGGGGCAGTTTTTTGCTGAGCAACAGGACTGGCAGCGGACTCGCGCACTGCTCGACGGTGAACGTAAGCTGCGCGGCAGCACCGAGCGCGGCCCTTTACTGCTAGAGGCCGAGAAAAAGCTCGCGGGGGTAGCCCATCGCCGTGAACAAGCGAGCTCACAACGGGCTCGTGAACAGGCCCGCGTGTTGATCGACGCCTATCGGCAGTCCTCTGCCATTAATGATCTGGTCAAGGCGCGAGACTATTTACAGAAAAATAACTTAGATGGCGCTTTGGATGAAATGGCATCTGACCTAGAGGTCTTGTGCCGAAAGCAATTCAACAAAGGCTTACGCGATGGCGACAGCCTCTATGCGGCCGGCCGATATCAACAAGCCAAGAAGGTCTGGCTGGAAGTGTCGCCACTGTATCCCGGCGATAATGAACTGGCTGGAAAAATAGAACGGGTACAACGGGTATTAGATAGCTTAGAAAGCCTAAAGAAATAACAACGCATGGTTAAAAACGAGCAGAGGCAAGACAGGTGTCCCTGCTTCGTTGTTAGCGAAAGAACCACGCAGCCACGGCCAGCGCAACAACAATAACCGCCACCATAATGATCGCCCCACCCTTGCCGGTTTTTGCAGCTGGCTCGGCAGCTCTGTGCTCGACCTTGCCGGCAACCTGAGCGCGGCTAGCAGGCTGCTGCTTATTGCTTACCGGAGCAACCGGTGGTGATGGTGGTACCGCTGCACTAGTCGCAGCGACCACGCTGGCAGATTGTTGTGCCATCGGAGCCACGCTTACTGCGGGACGAAAACTGGTTCTTTCGGCGTCGCTTTCTCTCTCTTCCACTACCGGCGCTTCAGGTGCCTCCACTTGAAACACCAGCGTGTCAAAGCGCAGCTCATCACCTGGGTTAACCACACCATCTTGTACCTTGCGTCGATTAACGTAGGTGCCGTTAGCAGAACCCAAGTCCTTCACATGCAGGCGACCACTCTGGAAGTACAGCTCGGCATGCTGGCGCGACACGTGGGAGCCAGGCAAAACAATGTCGCAGTCCTGTGAGCGCCCAAGAATCGCTCGGCCGCTCTCAGGAATGGGAAATGCCTCACCCGCAATGGAGCCCGTTTTGCCACGCAGCAACCAACCCACTGGTACACCGCCTACACCCGGGCCGCTGGCTTTGCGAACCGACGCATTCAGCCCCTGCAGGGCGGGAGAAATGGAGGTGGCGGAATCTTCTGGCTGAGTTTTGTACTGTTCCTTCGGATCAATTAATTGGAACTCAGTACTGTTCAAACGAATCACGTCACCAGCAGACAGCTGGGTGCGCTCTTTGATTTGCTTATTGTTAACGAAGGAGCCACTGATACTGCCGCTGTCCGTAATGAAGACGCGATCGTTATCTTCAACCCGAAGCTCGGCATGAAAGTTACTGACGCCTTCTTCATTAATAACGATGTCATTGGATTTGTCGCGACCTATCGAATAGCGAGGGTCGACTAGCCAGATAGCAGCTTTACGCTGATCCTTGAATTGTAGCTTGAGCATATTCCCTTTAACTCCATGCCAAGTATCAATGACTGACTGGCTAAACACCTTAAAACATAAATAGCGCTAAGGTGTTCCAAATATACGGACACTGGGGAGCAATGTGAACTCCCACTAAGTCACTTAAGGCGCGCGCTCTATCTTGGCTTTTGAGCGCTTACCTTGCTTCGCTGGTACCTCTTGCTCCGCCACAGGCTCTACCTGCTCGATGGCATCGTCCGAATCACTGGCCGAAGATGCCACTGGCTCGGCTGGAGGGTGACGCTCTTTTAGCCACTGCTTCATGTTCTCTGGAATCGGCTGGCGCCCTTCAAACAGTCCATCAACATCTGTTGGCAGAGGGTCACGTGATGTTTTCTTCAGCTCACCATCGTCATTGACACGAAACTGTAAGGTGGTGATGCCCAGATAACGCTGCCGCGCAATGCTCACGTTGTCGCCGCGGTCACTGATAATCGTTGGCCGCAAAAACACCATCAAATTGCGCTTTACACGCTGCGTGCTAGTAGAGCGAAACAGCACACCTAACAGAGGAATACTGCCAAGAATCGGCACTTTGCGAACGGTTTTCTCATTGTCATCACGAATCAAACCACCGAGCACCACGGTTTCCATATTATCCGCCAGCACAGTGGTATTGATGGAGCGTTTCGAAGTAATGATGTCGGCCGCATTCACCCCTGACACTGCGCCCTCTACCGATGACACTTCTTGCTCCAACACCAGCCGCACAGAGTTCGGCCCCGCCAGGTGCGGCGTTACCTTCAAAGTAATACCCACGTCTTCACGCTGGATAGTAGTAAAAGGATTGGTCACGCCAGCGCTGGCGCTGGTGCTTTGGCCGGTAACAAAAGGCACGTTCTGGCCAACGATGATAGACGCCTCTTGGTTGTCCAGCGTGGTAATGCTCGGCGTCGACAGTAAGTTGACCGACTTGCTTGAAGCCAGTGCCTGCAAAAAACCGCCCCAGCGCAGGTTGCCGCTACTGTCGAGCTCGCCACCACCAATGGTCACGCCGTCACCTAATGTATTGGTCGGCTGTTTTGCTATGACGCTGCCAACGACATCATTGAGACTAAGACCAAAGTTAGAAAAGTTGACGCCGCCAACACCTTTTTCTGGGTCGCCTGCGGCCCACTGAAAACCAAGATTCAAGCCATTATCGCCGCCCACTTCAACAATCGCAGCTTCAATTAAAATCTGCGCACGACGCACATCCAACTGAGCGATAACACCGCGCAACTCGTTCATCAATGCAGGCTCTGCTCGAATAACCAACGCGTTGAGCGACTCGTCCGCTTGAATGGAAACTTTACCGGCTGTGGCGCCCGCTTTGTTTTCGCCAGCACCACTAGGCGCTGCGCCTTCGGCAAAGCTTTTCAGCAGCTCTGCCGTATTCTTGGCATCCGCATGAGACAGACGTATCACTTGCACGCCGCTACCTTGATCCTGCGGCACGTCCATTTCCATCACCAAAGAGCGAACACGGTCACGCGCTTCACGGTCACCCTTGACGATCAATCGATTGGTGCGCTCGTCCGCGACTAAGGTCACGCCTGAGGGCCGATCCTTGCGCTTACCACCGCGTTCCGGAATAAGGTTTTCTAGCACTTTTATCATGTCGGTTGCCCAAGCGTGCTCCAGCTTAAGCATTTCCACTTCCTGAGAGTCAGCGTTATCCAGCAATGCCAGAATCGACTCCAACCGAGCAATGTTATCGGCATGATCACTGACGATCAGTGCGTTGGCCGAACTCACCGAGGCGAGGTGGCCATATTGCGGCACCAACGGTCGTAGCACTGGCACCAGCTCATCTACTGGTGAATTGAGCACCGGAATCACCCGTGTGATCAGCTCTTCGCCTTCCACCGTGCGTGTTTGAATCAACGGCAGATTACCTTGCTTCGCGGTGGTGTTATTAACAATTTTGATCACATTGCCCGACGGCACCGCCGCATAACCATGCACTTGCAGTACTGACAGAAATAGCTCGTAAACTTCGCTGGCCGATAACGCTTGCCGAGAAATAACGGTCACGTCGCGGCTTCTTACCCGCGGATCGACGACAAAACTCTTACCAGTCATTTCTGCCACTTGCGTGATAAATGCCTGCAAGTCGGCATTGCGAATATTCACCGTCCATGTCTTACCGTCAGCGGCCGGAGTGGCCAGCGTCTCCGCCCCCAGTGAAAAGCTGAGGGAGGTCAATAACAGCGCTATGCTGATTCGTTTTATTATTACTTTCATTACCATCGCTCGGGTTGCCTACGGCGGATAGTTCACAGTAAATCGCTGTGCGCCACGTTGTACCACGATGCTTGCCGCACCGCTGTTACGAAACTCTTCTAAAGCAGCTATGTCACTGCCTTCCTGACCAAGAATGTGACCATTGACCGACAGCACCACGTCACCCGGTCGTAAACCAATTTGCTGCAACACCCCCTGCGGAGCGGCGCTGCCAATTTGGTAACCTTCACCTGCATCACTGGGCATCAAGCCAAGCTGATGAATAATCATATTGCGTTGCGCCGACACATCTTCAGGCAAGCCCAATGCCACCGCCTGCTCTTGCGGCGTCAGCTGAGCCATAGCCTGAACCGGTGCATTACGGGATGCTGATCGACGAGGGTTCGAGCGCGGTTGCTCTTCCGACGTTGCAGTGACACCACCTAACTCCAACTCTTTTAGGCGCAATGCCTCACGCTGCCCAGCACGCAGCAAAATAACTCGATCGGTGAGAATTTCTTCCAAAGTAGCGTTGCCCGGCAGCTTGGCACCAACCCGAAATAACTCTCCCTCTTTGCCCTGCTCGGCAATAATAGCGCCCGCCTGAGCACTCTGCGGATGCTGGAACAACCCCAATAGCTCGAGCCGTAAACGCGTATCAGGCGCCGCTTCGACCGACACCGTCGCTTCTCGCTGTCCTGGCTGACCAAACACTTCCCAGCTACGAATGTGATCGATGCTAACCGCATTGCGGCGGGCACCCTTGTCCACACTGATCACTGGCATATTGTCGGTCGCCGTCGATGCTGAGGGCCCACTAAAGAACAACCAGAAAGTATCTGCGATCCACCACGCCAGCCAAACCGCCAACAGCAACGCCAGCAACGCCTGAAGAGGGCGCTCTACACGAGGCAGGAGGCGTAGGAGTGGGGCTTTATTTATCACTGAAGAAGTCGCATCCGTGTCGATAGGCCTGTCATTATTATTGTGTTGTCAGCTGCTGACTGGTTTCAAATACTACATCAGAGAGATTACCACCCTGACTGGCTCCAAGCAGCGCCGGCCAAGCCCGATAAACGCGCAGCTGAGCATATTCTCTATCAAGACGCGCATCTGCCAATAGCGTTCCTTCGGGTGAGTAGACTTGCGCCAAGGCGGCCTCGCCATCCTGCAGCAGCGTGCCCTGTAAAGGCGGCAATGTAGCACCCTGCCCTGGCGCCCAAGAAACGTCGCCGCCGTTATAGGCCAAGTTTCCCTCTGCCGCCACTGGCCCTGCATCGGTCCACTTCAGCGACAAGCCACGCACTGATACCACGCCGCTAGCAGTGATATTGGGCAGGCCGGCAACAAACGGAGCAAGCGGCACTGCCAAGTCAATGTTGCGGGCATCCATATCGCCGCCAACACTGCTGCCAAGCCAGCCGCTGGCAACAATATCACCGCTCAGATTAAGCGCAACACCAGGGGTCAAGCCACGCCAATCTGTCTGCCAGCGCAGCGCACCAGACAGCTGCTGCCACTGCCAGCGGGCGCTGCCCTGCCAAATGCGACCATCGATACGACTAATTTGTAGCTCTGCCGGCCCTAAGGCAACGCCATCTAGACGCTCGAGAAAGAGCCTCGCAGGCATCAACCAGACGCCCCAAACCAGTGCCATTAATAGCAAAACAGCCAGCCACCAAGCTGGCTTAACGAAGGCACTCATGGGCCGACTCAGAACGGAATATCGTCGTCAAAGTCACCGGACGGCTGAGCATAGCCACTGGCGGCACCGCCCGCTGCTGCTGGCGCTGCTGGCGCACGCGCAGACTGCGCTGAAGCAGGAGCAGAATAGCTTTGCTGCTCACCACTGCTGGCGCCCTCACCACGACCATCCAACATCTGCATTTCGCTGGCGACAATCTCGGTGGAGTAACGCTTCTGCCCATCTTGCTCCCAGGAGCGAGTGCGCAGACTGCCTTCGATATACACCTTGCTGCCCTTCTTCAGGTACTGCCCTGCGATTTCGGCAAGGCGGTTGAAGAACACCACACGGTGCCACTCCGTACGTTCTTGTGGCTGGCCGGTTTGCTTGTCCTTCCACGATTCAGAGGTAGCCAAGCTGACGTTGGTGACAGCACCACCGCTAGGCAGGAATTTAGTTTCCGGATCGTTTCCGAGGTTACCAATCAGAATTACCTTGTTGATACCGCGCGCCATGCTATTGCTCCGTCAGTCCATGCTGTATTTTGAAGTCGGTTATTGTGTCAGGTTTGTGGCCTCGGTGCATTGTTCCTGATTGATCAATTCAGTGCGCCTAGCGTGTCGATAAAAGTAGGTTTCTGACCGTATAAATGTCCGCTCTCAGCGCAGCGCTCGGATATTCACCCCTCGCCGCTACCATTCCGTTTCGGTTCAAATTGAACCTTGGGCCAACTGATGATAGATTCGCCGTGTTCAGCGTTTCTTCTTAGCTCACCTTAACTCGGTGGGAAGCTAGCTGCGCTATTGAAATACTCTCGGATGGATGGCTATGACTGATTTGGACAGACAACAACAAGTATATGTCGTCGGCGGACAGCATCTGCAAAACTCATTACTGGCTGAGTTTCTGAGCAAACAAGGCCAGCCAGCCAGCGCATTACGTCGCGTCGAAGAAGTCACCGCAGAACAAGTCGCTCGCCATGAACAAACGCTGGTGCTGGGCGATTTCAACACTATCGACATCAACAACCTCATCACCCACCTGATGGCCATCGACCAAGAGATCGTGGGGGAGCTATTGATTGGCATTTTTAACGTTGATGACGAGGACTCTCTGTCACGACTGGCTGGCCTGCCGATGGTTAACGGTGGTTTTTTGTACGACTGCCCGCAGGATCACCTGCTCAAAGGCGTGCATGCGATGATGGCAAACGAGCTGTGGCTGCCGCGTAAAGTACTACAGCAGTACCTGATGAAATCTCGTGGCTTTAATAAAACCTTTGCTCGCAGCGAAGTCACTTTGACCGACCGCGAGATTGAAGTATTGAAAGTCTTGGCCACCGGCGCCAAGAACTCAGATATTGCCCAGAGCTTGAACCTGAGCCCACATACCATCAAAACCCACATCTACAACATCTTCAAAAAGATTAATGCCTCGAATCGTCTGCAAGCGGTCAACTGGGCTCAAGAAAACCTTTAATCTGTCACTATTAACTCCGCCTATAAGAAGCCGCACCCATCGGTTTCTTATAGGGCTGCATCCTCATAGTGCCTTCACAGCAAATCACCTATACTTGCCTGTCATTTTGACCAGTAGTTTATCCTCATGGATCAGATCCTAGTTCGTGGCGCGCGCACTCATAACCTAAAAAATATTGACCTCGACATCCCTCGCGACAAGCTAGTGGTGATTACGGGTCTGTCCGGCTCGGGTAAATCTTCCTTGGCCTTTGATACGCTCTACGCCGAAGGGCAGCGGCGCTATGTAGAGTCGCTATCGACCTATGCGCGGCAATTCCTGTCCATGATGGAAAAGCCCGACGTTGATCATATCGAGGGTTTGTCTCCAGCGATTTCTATCGAGCAGAAATCCACTAGCCATAACCCGCGCTCAACGGTCGGCACCATTACCGAAATTTACGACTATCTGCGCCTGCTTTATGCTCGCGCCGGTGAGCCACGCTGCCCCACCCACGGGGTCGAACTAGCGGCACAGACTGTCAGCCAGATGGTCGACCAAGTCCTAGCCATGCCCGAAGGCAGCAAGCTAATGATGCTGGCTCCTGTGGTGCGAGCCAAAAAGGGTGAGCATCTGGCGCTCTTTGATCAGTTGCGTGCCCGCGGCTTTATTCGCGCCCGTATTAACGGCCGAGTACATGAACTGGATGACGTGCCGGAGCTAGACAAGAAAAAGAAACACACCATTGAGGTGATCGTCGATCGCTTCAAGGTGCGCGCGGATCTGATCAACCGTTTGGCCGAATCTTTTGAAACCACCCTAGAGCTGGCCGATGGCCTTGCTGTGATTGCCCCCATGGAAGGCGATGCGGAGGAGATTGTATTCTCTGCCCGCTTCGCCTGCTCCCACTGCGGTTACTCCATCACCGAGCTTGAACCGCGACTCTTCTCCTTCAATAACCCTGCCGGTGCTTGCCCAAGCTGCGATGGCTTAGGCGTAAAGCAGTTCTTTGATGAAGACAAAGTGATTGTTTCAGACGAACTGTCACTGGCTGAGGGTGCGATTCGTGGTTGGGACAAGCGCAATATTTATTACTTCCAAATGCTCTCTTCGCTTGCCACCTTTCTGGGCATCGATATCAATCAACCATTTGCCACGCTCAACCCAGAAATACGCAAAAAGGTGCTCTATGGCACCGGTACAGAAGTGGTCGAGTTCCGCTACCTGAATGAACGCGGCGACGTGGTACTGCGTCGTCATCCGTTTGAAGGCATCGTTCCTAATATGGAACGGCGCTATGTGGAAACCGAGTCGGAAAGTGTTCGTGAAGATCTGGCCGGCTACATGAGCACATCGCGCTGCCCTGACTGTGGCGGTTCCAGACTGTGCGAAGCGGCACGCCATGTCTTTATCGACAATCAACCTTTAGCAGAGCTGGTCTCTCTGCCAGTAGGCAATGCATTCGATTATTTCACTGAGCTCAAACTCGCAGGGCATCGTGGTGAAATTGCAGAAAAAATTCTTAAAGAAATTCGCGATCGCCTGCAGTTCTTAGTCAACGTTGGTCTGGAGTATTTAACTCTAGCGCGCAATGCCGACACCCTCTCTGGTGGTGAAGCACAAAGGATTCGTCTGGCCTCACAGATTGGCGCCGGCCTAGTTGGTGTCATGTACGTGCTAGACGAGCCCTCTATCGGCCTTCATCAGCGTGACAACGAACGTTTGCTTGCCACCCTGACCCGTCTACGGGATATGGGTAATAGCGTGCTGGTGGTCGAGCATGATGAGGATGCGATTCGCCAAGCTGACCATGTTATCGATATTGGCCCTGGTGCTGGCGTTCATGGTGGCGAAGTGGTTGCCCAAGGCAGCGCTGAAGATATTATGAACTGCTCGCGCTCTTTAACCGGCGATTACTTATCCGGTCGCAAGAAGATCAGCGCCCCTAAAGGGCGAGTACCAGCGGGCAAGAATTGGCTGACCTTGCACGGTGCCAGTGGTAACAACCTACAAAGCCCAACATTGAAGTTACCCGTAGGATTGATGACCTGTGTGACCGGCGTATCGGGCTCAGGCAAGTCCACACTGATCAATGCAACGCTCTACCCTCTGGCAGCAACACGGCTGAATAAAGCCACCCTGGTGAAGGCCGCTCCTTACGAGAAGATCGAAGGCCTAGAGCACTTTGATAAAGTGATCGACATTGATCAAAGCCCTATTGGCAGAACACCAAGATCAAACCCAGCCACTTACACTGGCCTGTTTACCCCCATCAGAGATCTCTTTGCTGGCACCCAAGAAGCGCGTTCACGTGGCTACAAAGTGGGCCGCTTCAGCTTTAACGTTCGTGGCGGTCGCTGCGAAGCCTGTCAGGGCGACGGCGTGATCAAAGTGGAAATGCACTTTCTTGCCGACATCTATGTCTCCTGCGAAGTGTGCAAAGGTAAGCGCTACAACCGCGAAACATTAGAGATTCTTTACAAGGGAAAAAACATCCACCAAGTGCTTGGCATGACCGTGGAAGATGCCCGCGAGTTTTTTGATGCGGTGCCTGCTTTAGCGAGAAAGCTGCAAACATTGATGGATGTCGGGCTCAGCTATATCACCTTAGGCCAGGCCGCAACCACGCTATCTGGCGGTGAAGCCCAGCGCATCAAGCTAGCGCGCGAGCTATCTAAGCGCGACACTGGCAGAACGCTGTACATCCTTGATGAGCCCACCACGGGACTGCACTTCCACGATATTCAGCAACTGCTTAACGTGCTGTTCCGCTTGCGCGAGCAAGGCAACACCATCGTTGTGATCGAGCATAATTTGGATGTGATTAAGACCGCCGATTGGATTGTCGACCTAGGACCAGAAGGTGGCGCGGGCGGCGGCTTGATCATTGCGGAAGGGACACCGGAGCAAGTAGCCGAGAGCAGTCAATCTCACACGGCAAGGTTCTTAAAGCCCTTGCTCGCAACAGACCCGTCGTAACACTAAGTGCGGGCTAATGCTGTAAAGCTCAGCCCGCAACAACACAGAGCAAACTGATTCTTGGCAGCAATAAAAAAGCCGTGCAATGCACGGCTTTTTTATTGCTCTCATAGCGAGGCTTATTCTGCGTCAGCAGCCGCCTGCTCTGGGCGATCAACAAGCTCTACATAGGCCATCGGCGCATTGTCACCGGCACGAAAGCCCATCTTCAGGACGCGCATGTAGCCGCCCGGACGATTGGTATAACGTGGACCCAAGTCGTTGAAGAGAATACCAACAGCAACTTTGGAACGAGTCCGGTTAAAGGCCAAACGACGGTTAGCTACCGAGTCTACCTTAGCCAGGGTAATCAGCGGCTCAACAACACCGCGTAGCTCTTTAGCCTTCGGCAATGTTGTTTTGATAGCGCTGTGTTCAATCAGCGACACCGCCATGTTACGCAGCATTGCCTGACGGTGTGCACTAGTGCGGTTGAACTTTCTGCCGCTTTTGCGATGACGCATGGTTCTGTTCCTTTACTTATGCGGGCGCCGCTGACGCCCAAACAATTCGATTAACGCAGTCTGTTGGTCAGGCGATCGTCATCACGCAGACTCACCGGCGGCCAGCTCTCTAGGCGCATACCTAAAGACAGACCCTTGGAAGCCAGAACGTCTTTGATCTCGGTGAGCGACTTCTTACCCAAGTTAGGGGTTTTCAGCAACTCAACCTCGGTGCGCTGAACCAGATCACCGATGTAGTAAATATTTTCTGCTTTCAGGCAGTTAGCCGAACGTACAGTCAGCTCGAGATCATCAACCGGACGAAGTAGGATTGGATCCACTTCTTCGCGCTGCTCTTTCTTCTCAACCTTGCGTTCCTGCTCCAGATCAACGAATACGGCGATCTGCTGCTGCAGGATAGTCGCGGCGCGACGAATCGCTTCTTCCGCCTGAATGGTGCCATTGGTTTCCAGATCGATAACCAAACGGTCCAAGTCAGTACGCTGCTCAACACGGGCGGCTTCAACCACATAAGCCACACGACGTACTGGGCTGTAGCTGGCATCCAACTGCAGACGACCAATGCCACGAGTCTCGTCATCTTCTGAACGACGTGAATCAGCCGGCACGTAGCCGCGGCCTTTGGTGATCTTCAGCTTCATATGCAGGTCAGTGTCGCCATTGATGGTACAAATCAGGTGCTCAGGGTTGACGATCTCAACACTGTGGTCACGCTTGATGTCATCAGCAGTAACAGGACCTTTGCCTTTTTTACTCAGTTCTAGCACTGCTTCATCGCGGTCTTCCATGCGCAAAGCAACGCCTTTTAGATTCAGCAAGATGTTAATCACATCTTCCTGCACCCCTTCGATAGCAGAATACTCGTGCTCAACACCGTTAATCTCAACTTCGGTAATTGCACAGCCGGGCATGCTCGACAGCAAGATACGGCGTAGCGCAGAACCGAGGGTATGACCGAAACCACGCTCCAGAGGTTCGAGAACCACTTTGGCGTGAGTCGGCGAAACGGCATTGACCGCGATAGCGCGCGGAGTCAGAAAATCGTTCACGGCGGTCATGGGAATCCCTCAGGCTGTGCTTACTTCGAGTAAAGCTCGACGATCAGGTTCTCGTTGATCTCGGCCGGCAGGTCAACACGCTCTGGACGGGACTTATAAGTGCCTTCCAAACCTTTTTCGTTGACGTCAATCCAAGACACGAAACCACGCTGTTGAGCCAGTTCCATTGCACCTTTAACGCGCAATTGGTCCTTGGACTTCTCACGTACGCTGATCACATCGCCAGGCGATACTTGGTAAGAGGCAACGTTCACTGAACGGCCATTTACCAAGATAGCGCGGTGGCTAACTAGCTGACGCGCTTCAGCGCGAGTCGAGCCAAAGCCCATGCGATAAACGATGTTATCCAAACGACCTTCCAGCAGCTGCAGCAAAGTTTCGCCAGTAGCACCGGGGCTAGAAGATGCTTTTTTGTAGTAATTGCGGAATTGCTTTTCCAGCACACCGTACATGCGGCGCACTTTCTGCTTTTCGCGCAGTTGAATACCGTATTCGGACAGACGACCACCACGACGGGAGGCGGCCGCAAAACCTGGCGGCTGGTCTGCCTTACACTTTGAGTCGAGCGGACGAATACCGCTCTTCAGAAACAGGTCCGTGCCTTCGCGACGGGACAGTCTGCATTTAGGACCGAGATATCTTGCCATGCTTTCTTACTCCCGTTACACGCGACGCTTTTTGGCCGGACGGCAGCCATTATGCGGAATCGGCGTTACGTCCTGAATGCTGGTGATTTTGTAGCCACAGGCGTGCAGCGCACGAACTGAGGACTCACGACCCGGACCCGGGCCCTTAACGCGGACTTCGAGGTTTTTCAGACCGTAGTCTTTCGCTGCGTTACCCGCGTTTTCAGCCGCCACCTGGGCAGCAAACGGGGTGCTTTTACGCGAACCGCGGAAGCCTGCACCACCAGAGGTCGCCCAGGAAAGTGCATTTCCCTGACGATCAGTGATGGTGATGATGGTGTTGTTGAAGGACGCGTGTACGTGCGCGATCCCGTCCGCTACCGAACGGGTGACCTTCTTACGACGTGCGCCACTATCTTTTTTCGCCATGATAACGTGCCTACCTGAGCTCAGGACTTATTTGCGAATCGGTTTCCGCGGACCTTTACGGGTCCGGGCATTAGTTTTGGTGCGCTGTCCGCGTACCGGCAAGCCGCGACGATGACGAATGCCACGAAAGCACCCGAGATCCATCAACCGCTTGATGTTCATACTGACTTCCCGACGCAGGTCACCCTCGACCGGCAGCTTAGCTATTTCACCGCGAAGGGCGTCCAGCTGTGCTTCTGACAGATCACGCACCTTAGTGGCGGGTTCAATGCCGATAGCAGCACATAGCTTTTTAGCAGTGGTGTTACCGACGCCAAAAATATAGGTCAGCGAAATCACCGCGTGCTTGTTGTCAGGGATGTTTACGCCTGCAATACGGGCCATCCAAATATCTCCGATTTACACTTTAACTTGTCGACTCTTTGGCTTATAGCCGAAGGGCGGCGATACTAGCGCCTGAGTCGACGGATTTCAACCCGTGCGTGACTTCGTTTAACGAAATCAGCCCTGGCGCTGCTTGTGGCGTGGCTCTGCTGCGCAGATAACCATCACCCGACCCTTGCGACGGATCATCTTACACTGACGACACATCGGTTTTACTGAAGCCTGTACTTTCATTGCCTTAGCCTCTTCTTTAGATCAGCGCACCAGACCGGTGCTGCCATAACCTTTCATGTTGGACTTCTTCATCAGCTTCTCGTACTGAGTAGACATCAGGTGAGCGTTAACCTGAGCCCAAAAGTCCATGACCACTACCACCACGATCAACAGCGAGGTACCGCCGAGATAGAAGGGCACGTTCCAAGCAGCCTGCAAGAAGATCGGTAGCAAACAGACCAATGCCATATAAGTTGCACCAATCAATGTCAGTCGACCCATGACGGTATCGATATAACGTGCTGACTGCTCGCCTGGACGGATACCTGGAATATAGGCGCCCGACTTTTTCAAATTGTCTGCCACATCTTTAGGGTTAAACATCAGCGCCGTGTAGAAGTAGCAGAAGAACACGATGCCGGCAGTAAATAACAAAATGTACAAAGGTGTGCCTGGCTGCAATGCATCCGTCACGTTACGCATGGTATCTGACCAAGCCGAGTCGCCACCGGCACTGCCAAACCACTGACTAATAGAAGCCGGGAAAAGCAGGATAGAGCTAGCGAAAATGGCGGGAATAACACCGGCCATGTTCACCTTCAGCGGCAGATGACTTTGCTGCGCTGCATAAATCTTTCGGCCTTCTTGGCGACGCGCATGGTTAACCGTAATGCGACGCTGGCCTCGTTCAACGAAGACGACGCCGTAGATCACTGCAATGGCGATGGCAAGCACCATCAACATCACTAATAAGTTCATCTCTCCCTGACGGGCAGCTTCAAACACTTGAATCACTGCACCAGGAAGACCAACCACAATACCGGCAAAGATCAGCATAGAAATGCCATTACCAATACCGCGCTCGGTAATTTGCTCACCCAGCCACATCAAAAACACTGTTCCAGTTACCAACGAGGTCACCGCAACAAAGTAAAACGATGCCAATGCTATGCCGCCTGCATCACCGACCAGACTAACGCCTTGGCTATGCAATCCTGCGCTAACGCCAAAGGATTGAATCAACGCCAACACCACGGTCAAGTAGCGGGTGTACTGAGTAATTTTGCGCCGCCCAGCCTCACCTTCCTTGCGCAACTGCTCAAGGGTAGGCACTACTGCGGTCATCAACTGAATAACAATGCTCGCAGAAATATACGGCATGATACCCAGCGCAAAAATACTCATCATCTCCAGCGCACCACCGGAGAACATGTTAAACAGGCCAAGAAAGGTATCTCGGTTATCATCAAACAACCTCGCCCAAGCGTCCGGATTAATACCGGGAACTGGGATGTGGGCGCCGATGCGAAACACCACCAAGGCACCAAACAGGAAACCTATGCGCCCCCATAGCTGCCGCATAGCGGTGCTATTAGGGTTCATTCCGTTCGGTAAACTTTGGGCTGGTTTCTTGGCCATGCTGGTTCTTACTCCTCGACCTTGCCACCGGCAGCTTCAATAGCTGCACGAGCACCTTTGGTCACGGCAACGCCACGTACAGTCACAGCACGGTCAACAGCACCGCTAAGAATGATGCGCGCACGCAGCATATCGTGACGCACTACGTTAGCCGCCTTCAGTGCCGCCAAATCAACCACATCAGCAGTGATCTTGCTCAGCTCAGCCAAACGTACTTCAGCGGTACCCGCTGCCATCTTCGAGGTAAAGCCAAACTTAGGCAGACGACGCTGTAGCGGCATCTGACCACCCTCGAAACCGGGCTTAATAGAACCACCGGAACGGGATGTCTGACCTTTATGGCCGCGACCACCGGTCTTGCCAAGGCCGCTACCGATACCACGACCAACGCGCTTAGCTGAGGTCTTGGCGCCGGATGCAGGACGCAATTCGTTAAGACGCATGATTACGCTCCTTCAACCTGGACCATGAAATAAACCTTACCGATCATGCCACGTATTGCTGGGGTATCTTCCAGCTCAACGGTATGACCGATGCGACGCAAGCCGAGGCCACGCAGACTAGCCTTTTGGGCTGCAATTCTGCCGTTGCTGCTCTTGACCTGAGTAACTTTGATCTTCGCCATTGTTCTATTCCCGTTACAGCCAGGCCTTAGCCCAGGATTTGTTCTACGGTCTTGCCGCGCTTGGCTGCTACCTGCTCCGGCGAGGACATGCTCTGTAGACCTTTATAGGTCGCACGTACCACGTTTACCGGGTTGGTCGAGCCGTAGCACTTAGCCAGTACGTTCTGCACACCAGCCACTTCCAGCACGGCGCGCATGGCACCACCTGCAATAACACCGGTACCTTCAGAGGCGGGCTGCATGAATACCTTAGAGGCACCATGTGCAGCGCGAATCGGATGCTGCAGTGTAGTACCGGCCAGCTCAACATGAATCATGTTGCGACGAGCAGCTTCCAGTGCTTTCTGGATGGCTGCTGGTACTTCGCGGGCTTTACCACGACCGAAACCGACGCGACCTTTACCGTCACCTACCACCGTCAATGCGGTGAAGGAGAAAATGCGGCCACCCTTGACCACCTTGGCCACACGGTTCACTTGAACCAGTTTTTCCTGCAGCCCTTCGTTGGGATCAACCTTTGCCATAAACCGCACCCTTAGAATTCAAGCCCGTTTTCACGCGCAGCATCAGCCAGCGCCTTAACCCGGCCGTGATACCGGAACCCAGAACGGTCAAAAGCAACACGAGCAATGCCCGCTGCTTTGCCGCGCTCGGCAATCAATTTTCCTACCACCGCAGCGGCATCGGCATTGCCAGTAGCGTCACCGCGCAGATCTTTCTCTACCGTCGAGGCCGAGGCCAGCACGGTGTCGCCACTGATGCTGATGATCTGTGCATAGATGTGACGCGGAGTACGAAACACGCTAAGACGCTCAACACCCTGGCTTTTAATCTTACTGCGGGTACGGAGGGCTCTGCGTAAACGCTGCTCTTTTTTGTCTTTCATCGCTTCAATCTCAACGGTTATTTCTTCTTGGCTTCTTTCCGGCGAACTTGCTCACCGGAATAGCGAACACCCTTACCTTTATATGGCTCTGGCTGACGGTAAGCGCGTACGTTCGCCGCTACCTGGCCGAGCAACTGCTTATCTATGCCGCGCAGAACAATCTCAGTCTGCGTTGGCGTTTCTGCTGTCACGCCTTCCGGCATTTCATACACCACCGGATGGGAGAAGCCGAGGGTCAGGTTCAACACCTTGCCCTGTGCCTGCGCCCGATAACCAACGCCAACCAGCTCAAGCTTGCGCTCGAAGCCTACAGATACGCCGGTGACGAGGTTGAACACCAGAGTACGTGTGGTACCGGCCAGTGCCCAAGCCTGCTGTGATTCCTTAGTCGGAGCCACGCGCAGTACGCCATCTTCGTTACGCACTTCCACAAACTCATGAATGGAAATGCTCTGTGTGCCCTTAGGGCCTTTTGCCGTCAGCTCTTGACCGTCGATTTTAATCTCGACACCACTCGGCAGTGTTATAGGACTCTTCGCTACTCTCGACATTGCTGCACCTAAATTCTGTCTATGCCGCTATCGTCAGAACACTTCACAGAGCAGCTCGCCGCCAACTTTGGCTTGGCGCGCTGCACGGTCGGTGATGATGCCCTTGCTGGTGGAAACGATCATAATGCCCAGACCGTCTTTCACCTTGGGGATATCTCCTGCGCTTTTATAGATACGCAGTCCCGGTGTGCTCACTCGTTTAATATGCTCAATCACCGACTTGCCTTCGAAGTATTTCAATTCGATGGACAAGACTGGCTTAGCGGTCTCACCGCCAACTTTATAGCCAGCGATGTAACCTTCATCCTGCAACACCTTGGCAACTGCTACCTTGATGGTGGAAGACGGAATATTTACGTCAGCTTTCTTCGCCATTTGGGCGTTACGGATACGGGTGAACATATCCGCTAGGGTGTCTTGCATGCTCATGCTGCTATCGCTCCGCTATTCCTGCTTACCAGCTGGCCTTAACCAGACCTGGCACATCACCGCGCATCGCTGCTTCACGCAGTTTATTACGACCCAAACCGAACTTGCGATAAACGCCGTGCGGACGACCGGTGATACGGCAACGGTTACGCTGACGAATACGGGAAGAGTCGCGTGGAAGTTTCTGCAACTTAACCTGTGCGTCCCACTTCGCTTCAGGCTCCGCATTCGGATCCTGCATAATTGCGCGCAGGGCGTCACGCTTAGCACCATACTGTTTTACCAGTTTGGCGCGCTTCTTTTCCCGTTCTACCATGGAAGTCTTGGCCATGAATCTCTACCTCAGCCTTTCAGCGGGAAGTTGAAGGCACGTAATAGTGCCCGTGCTTCATCGTCGGTCTTGGCTGTGGTGGTCACGGTAATATCCATGCCGCGCAGCTTATCAACCTTGTCATACTCGATTTCCGGGAACACGATCTGCTCACGAAGACCCATAGAGTAATTGCCATGTCCGTCAAATGACTTCGGGTTCAAACCACGAAAGTCGCGAACACGTGGAATCACCACACAAACCAGGCGCTCAAGGAACTCATACATGCGATCGCTACGCAACGTCACCTTGACACCAATTGGCCAACCATCACGGATTTTAAAACCCGCAACAGATTTACGCGCCAATGTAACAATCGGCTTCTGACCTGACAGTTTAGTCATGTCAGCAACAGCGCCGTCGATTGCTTTACGGTCTTGTGCTGCCTCACCAACACCCATGTTTAGGGTGACTTTGGTAATGCGTGGCACTTCCATAACGTTTTTGTAGCCCAGCTCCTGAAGGAGCTTCGGCACAATTTCGCTATCATATTTTTTCTTGAAGTTGCTCATGTCTTAACCGACCTCAAGCGTCCAGCGCTGCGTTGTTGGACTTGAAGAAACGGACTTTATTGCCGTCTTCTTCACGGAAACCCACCCGATCCGCTTTCTGCGACTGAGCATTCCAGATCGCTACATTGGAGTGGTGAATACTCGCTTCCTGTTCGACGATGCCGCCCTGAATGCCACGCTGCGGGTTTGGCCGCACGTGCTTCTTGACGATGTTTACACCGGACACAACCAGGCGACCATTAGTCAGCACGCGCTGCACCTTGCCACGCTTGCCCTTGTCCTTGCCGGCGATCACAACTACTTCGTCATCACGTTTGATTTTCAACATACCTTCACCCGCCTTTAGATAACTTCAGGTGCCAGGGAAATAATCTTCATGAACTGCTCATTACGCAGTTCCCGGGTAACCGGTCCGAAGATACGTGTACCGATGGGCGCCTTATTGTTGTTCAACAACACAGCAGCATTATCATCGAAGCGAATCACGGAGCCATCCGGACGACGCACACCTTTACGGGTACGCACTACAACGGCAGTCATTACGTCACCCTTTTTGACACGACCCCGTGGGATCGCCTCTTTAACGGTGACCTTAATGATGTCGCCTACACCGGCGTAGCGGCGTTTAGAACCGCCCAGCACCTTGATACACATCACTCGACGGGCGCCGCTGTTATCGGCCACTTCGAGCATCGTTTCGGTCTGAATCATCGCTTATCTCTCCAGCTCTGCCCTTGGGCAGCTACAGCAACGCTCGCCTCAGGCCTGCGGGGCCTGCTCCACTACACTCACCAAAGTCCAAGTTTTACGCTTGGACAGAGGACGGCATTCTTCAATAATGACAATGTCGCCTTCGCGGCACTGATTGTCTTGATCGTGCGCCATCAACTTAGTTGAACGACGCAGGAACTTGCCGTACACCGGGTGCTTAACCCGACGCTCGATCATAACGGTGATCGTTTTATCGGCCTTGTTCGAAATTACTTTGCCGGTAACGGTCCGGCCTAGTTCCTGGTTAGCATCTGCCATAATCAGTTACCCTGCTTCTCTCTCAGGACGGTTTTCACGCGCGCGATATCGCGGCGAACGTTCCCAATCTCATGGGTCTTGGAAAGCTGGCCAGAGGCCTTCTTCATGCGCTGCTTGAACTGTTGCTCAAGCAAAGAAAGGTGCTCTTGCTTCAGCTCGTCAGCGCTCTTGCTTCTCAGATCGTTCGCTTTCATGGCTTACATCACCGTCCTAATTACGACGCGGGTTTCTACCGGAAGCTTCGCTGCAGCCAGGCGAAACGCCTCGCGTGCAACTTCTTCCGATACACCGTCCATCTCGTAAAGCATCTTACCGGGGCGAATTTCTGCCACCCAGTACTCGACGCTGCCTTTACCTTTACCCATTCGCACGGCAAGCGGCTTTTGAGTAATCGGCTTATCCGGGAATACCCGAATCCAAATTTTTCCGCCGCGCTTAACATGGCGGGTCATAGCACGACGGGCTGCTTCGATCTGGCGCGCAGTCAGACGGCCACGAGCAACAGACTGCAAACCGATGGTGCCGAAAGACACCTTGCTGCCGCGCTGTGCCAGACCGCGGTTGCGGCCCTTCATTACTTTCCGGAACTTAGTACGTTTCGGCTGCAACATCGTCAATTACCCTTTAGCCACGGCCGCGCTTTTTGCTCGGGGCCTTGCTTGCCTTCTCTTCCTGCTGAACTTGGTCCATACCACCCAAGACTTCACCGCGGAAGATCCATACCTTAATGCCGATGGTGCCGTAGGTGGTCTCGGCACGCACACTGGCGTAGTCGATGTCTGCGCGCAGGGTGTGCAACGGCACACGTCCTTCACGGTACCACTCAGTACGTGCAATCTCAGCACCACCAAGACGACCGGACAACTGAATTCGAATACCTTCAGCACCCGCTCGCAGCGAGTTTTGTACAGCTCGTTTCATGGCACGGCGGAACATAACACGACGCTCAATCTGGTTAGCCACGTTATCGGCTACCAAGCGTGCGTCCAGATCCGGCTTGCGCACTTCTTCGATATTAATGGCTACCGGCACACCCATCATCTGGGCGACGTCGCGGCGCAGACGCTCTACGTCTTCACCTTTTTTACCAATCACGATACCTGGGCGAGCGGTAAAAATAGTAATCCGCACGTTGTCCGCAGGACGCTCGATCTTGATACGACTGACCGATGCATTCTTTAGGCGACTGAACAGGTGGTCACGCACCTTAAGATCAGCTACCAAATAGTCCGCATAGTTCTTCGGGTTTGCATACCATAAGGAGTTGTGCTCCTTAACGATGCCCAGACGGATACCGATTGGATGAACTTTCTGGCCCATCTGGTTACTCCCCTTCCGAAACTTTGACAGTGATGTGGCAAGTACGCTTCAGAATTCGATCAGCACGGCCCTTGGCGCGTGGCTTGATTCGCTTCATGTACATACCTTCATCAACGAATACAGCTGAGACTCTCAGCTCATCTACATCCGCGCCGTCGTTGTTTTCCGCATTTGCAATCGCGGACTCAAGCACCTTCTTAACAAGCTGAGCGGCTTTCTTAGGAGAAAACGTCAGAGTGTTAAGTGCCTCTTCAACTTTTTTGCCACGAATCTGGTCTACTACCAGTCGGGCTTTCTGTGCGGAGATTTTTGCTCCGCGCAGACGGGCTACAATTTCAGTCGCCATGGCTCGCTACCTTACCTTTTGGCCTTCTTGTCCACGATGTGCCCGCGATACGTGCGGGTCAGGGCGAACTCGCCCAGCTTGTGGCCCACCATATGTTCGGTTACCAATACCGGCACATGCTGCTTGCCGTTATGGACCGCAATGGTCATACCCACCATCTCCGGAATAATCATGGAGCGACGGGACCAGGTCTTGATCGGTTTACGACTGCTACTTTCCGCAGCCTCTTCCACCTTCTTTAATAGGTGGTGATCCACAAACGGACCTTTCTTTAGTGAACGTGGCACAGCGTCAACCTCTCTCTAACCGTTACTTCGCGCGACGATCACGAATGATCATCTTGCTGGTACGCTTGTTGGTACGTGTCTTATAACCCTTGGTCTTAACGCCCCACGGTGTTACAGGATGACGGCCACCAGAGGTACGACCTTCACCACCACCATGCGGGTGATCTACCGGGTTCATAACCACACCGCGAACAGTGGGTCGAACGCCGCGCCAGCGTGATGCACCAGCCTTACCCAATGAGCGCAAACTATGCTCACTGTTAGATACTTCGCCGATAGTCGCGCGGCACTCAGCGTGCACCTTGCGCATCTCGCCGGAGCGTAAACGCAGAGTGACATACTGACCTTCTTTAGCCAGAACCTGCACTGCAGTACCGGCCGAACGTGCCATCTGACCACCCTTGCCCGGCTTCATTTCCACGTTATGCACGGTGGAACCGAGAGGAATATTACGCAACGGCAGCGCGTTACCAGTCTTAATTGATGCCTGCGGACCAGAAGCTACTTTGTCGCCAGCCTTCTGACCTTTGGCAGCGAGAATATAACGACGCTCGCCATCAGAATACTTAATCAGCGCAATGTGAGCTGAACGGTTTGGATCATATTCCAAGCGCTCAACCTCACCAGCGATACCGTCTTTATCACGACGGAAATCAATGATGCGATACTTCTGCTTATGACCACCACCAATATGACGGGTAGTAATCCGGCCGTTATTATTACGACCACCGGTACGCTGCTTCGCTTCAGTCAGCGGAGCGTAGGGAGCACCTTTATGCAGATTCTCACCGACCACCTTGACAACACCGCGGCGGCCCGGAGAAGTCGGCTTACACTTTACAATCGCCATAATCCCTTCTCCCTTCCTTACTCTACAGCCAGGAAGTCAATGTCTTGACCAGCCTCGAGCGAGACATAGGCTTTTTTCCAGTCGCCGCGCTTACCTTGCATGCGACCGAATACCTTACTCTTGCCCTTTACGTTCAGTGTCTGCACACCTTTGACTTTAACTTCAAAGAGCGCTTCAACCGCAGCTTTGATTTCGCGCTTGTCCGCATTGCGGGCTACACGAAACACAAACTGATTACCTTTCTCGGCAACAACTGTCGCTTTTTCAGAGACGTGTGGCGCGAGCAATACTTGGAAAATGCGTTCCTTATTCATGCCAACGCCTCCTCAAGCTTTTTCAGCGCTGGAACAGTAATCAGCACCTTATCGAAAGCAATCAAGCTAACCGGATCCACACCATCTACATCACGCACATCAACACGTGGCAGATTGCGAGCAGACAGGAACAAGTTCTCGTCAACTTCGGCGGCTACAATCAGCGTATTACTCAGACCCAGCGACTTAAGCTTCTCTGCCAGCACACGGGTTTTGGGTTCGGTAATGACAAAGTCATCCACCACTACCAAACGCTCCTGTCGTACCAACTCAGCCATAATGCACTGCAGTGCACCGCGATACATTTTGCGGTTCACTTTCTGGGAGTGGTCACGCGGCACCGCAGCAAAGGTAACACCGCCGCCACGCCAAATCGGGCTACGAATAGTACCTGCACGAGCACGACCACTGCCCTTCTGTTTCCAGGGCTTCTTACCACCACCACTTACATCAGCACGTGTCTTTTGCGCTTTGCTACCCTGACGGGCACCAGCCAAATACGCAGTGACAACCTGATGAACCAGTGGCTCATTAAAATCCTTGCCGAAGGCGACCTCAGAAACGGTCACAGTTCCTCCAGAGGCAGTATTGAGATTCATCCTCTATTCCTCTTTCAGGCCTTGGCTTTGACGGCCGGGCGGACAACGAGGTCGGAACCAGTAGCACCGGGAACCGCACCCCTGATCAACAGCAGATTCTTCTCTGCATCCACTCTCACCACTTCCAGATTCTGGACAGTGACTCGCGCAGAACCCATTTGACCAGCCATCTTTTTGCCCTTGAAAACTCGACCAGGGCTCTGGTTCTGACCAATGGAACCCGCTGAGCGGTGGGACAAAGAGTTACCGTGCGTGGCATCCTGCATGGAGAAGTTCCAGCGCTTAATAGCACCCTGGAAGCCCTTACCCTTGGACACACCAACGACATCTACAATTTGTCCCTGCTGAAACAGATCAACCGTTACCGACGCACCTAGCGTCAAGTCACCAGCTTCTGCACGGAACTCAAGCACCGTGCGTCCTGCTTCCACCGCAGCCTTGGCAAAATGCCCAGCCTGCGCAGCAGTAACACGAGAAGCACGACGCTCACCGACAGTTACCTGCACCGCATCATAGCCATCCGTTTGAGCAGTTTTAATCTGACTCACACGGTTCGGCGTCACTTCAATCACGGTCACTGGGATGCTTGTACCATCCTCAGTGAACACACGGGTCATCCCGCATTTCCGACCGACTACACCAATCGCCATTGTCTACCTCTGCACAACTTTCCGCGGGCGCACCCGCTCGTTGTCTTTCTTTCAAGCCGAGCCGACGTCAACCTGGATTAACCCAGACTGATCTGTACGTCTACGCCAGCTGCCAGATCAAGCTTCATCAGCGCGTCCACGGTCTTGTCCGTGGGCTGCACGATATCAACGAGACGCCTATGAGTACGGATTTCGTACTGATCCCGCGCGTCCTTATTGACGTGCGGAGAGACCAGCACCGTAAACCGTTCCTTACGGGTCGGCAGCGGAATTGGACCCATTACCTGGGCGCCAGTACGCTTAGCGGTACCTACGATCTCTTGGGCAGACTGATCAATAAGACGATGATCAAATGCCTTGAGCCGGATGCGAATTCTTTGGTTAGCCATTGCTAACAAACTCCGATCGTGTATCGAACCATGCTTAAGATGGCAAAAAAACCCAGCCGCCCAACATTACGATGGTGGCGAGTCTGCGATCTAGCCCGAGATCAATGCCTCGGTTGGCCTAGCCTACTTAGCTTATCGGCTAAGAGGGCGCGAATTGTATTGATAAAGAAGGGACAGTGCAATGCCTATCCCTTCTTTTTTTTCATTAAGCGATAATTTTTGCTACAACACCGGCGCCAACGGTACGGCCACCTTCGCGAATCGCGAAACGCAGGCCTTCATCCATAGCAATCGGGTTGATCAGCTTCACTACCAACTTAACGTTATCGC
>Ga0209075_1000097_pt1 | contig 71610 bp, 56 predicted proteins | sample Stecom2011_FD_187523 | JGI IMG/M metagenome (GOLD analysis project Ga0209075, IMG submission 187523) | Agricultural soil microbial communities from Utah to study Nitrogen management - Steer compost 2011 (SPAdes) (version 2) | ecosystem: Environmental > Terrestrial > Soil > Agricultural land... | reverse complement strand
GCTATAATAAATAAATTAGCGAATAGAATAATTATTTCATATACAAGCACCTTTGATTAATCATTTTTTTTTGTAATTTTGTCATCCTAGTGAATAATTTTATATATCTAGGATAATTTTTTTATTCTTTAAAACATAATGTCATGGTAAAAAATCTTTTCTTTAAAAGCGATAAAAGCCCGAAAAACATTCAGATAAAGAAAGATATCATAACTCACTTCATCTCTACAGGCAATGACACAATCTCAGAACTTTCTAAAGTACTAGATTTGAGTGTTCCTACAATTACCAAGTTCATTACTGAATTAATGGATCAAGGACTGATTACAGAATTTGGAAAAGTGCATACCCCAGGAGGAAGACATCCTATTGTATACGGATTAAATCCTACCTCAGCTTATTTTGTTGGTGTAGATATGACACGTCACCACCTTCATATTGCTTTGATGGACTTCACTGGAAATATAGTAGAAAATCAACTTGGAATATCATACAATTATGAAAACACAACTGAATCATTTGATCAGTTATGTGATCATATACAAAACTTTATAGATAGAACTGGCGAAAGGAAACAAAAAATATTTAATATAAATTTGAATATTTCTGGAAGGGTAAATCCGGAATCTGGATACAGTTATAGTAGTTTTTATTTTAGTGAAAGACCAGTAAGTGAGACTCTCTCAAAAAGATTAAATTACAATGTAGGCATCGACAACGATACTCGCGCAATGGCATATGGAGAGTACATGAAGGGAGTTGTTGATGGTGAGCAGAATGTTATTTTTGTAAATATTTCATGGGGGATTGGAATAGGTATTATAATTGATGGAAAACCATATTATGGAAAATCGGGATTTTCAGGTGAATTTGGTCATTTCCCCGTTTTTGAAAACGAGTTGCTTTGTCATTGTGGTAAAAAAGGATGCTTGGAGACTGAAGCATCTGGTTTAGCTATTCATAGAATGGTATTAGAACGCATTGCAAATGGAGAAAGCACCATTTTAACTAATATGGTTAAAGATTTAAACAAACTCACTTTAACAGACATCATCAATGCCACTAATATGGAAGACACTCTTTGTATTGAGATTGTTGAAGAAGTTGGAAATAAGTTAGGCAGATATATTTCTGGGCTTATTAATATATTCAATCCAGAATTAGTTGTCATAGGAGGGCAAGTTGCCGAAACTGATGGTTTTGTTATGCTACCAATAAAAAGTGCAATTAGAAAATATTCTCTAAACCTCGTCAATAAAGACTCCAAGATTGTATCATCTAAACTTGCAAGTAAAGCAGGAGTAATAGGCGCATGTATGATTGCAAGGAGTCGTCTATTTACAGAGTAACTGTTAATTTAATACTTATTCATACAGATATGTGTCATATTCTCGTTTTTTATCCTATTTTTGCAGAATACTAATTAAAATAGATATGGATAGAAAACATTTTGAAACACTGCAAATTCATGCAGGACAGGAACTAGACCCACTGACTGGGGCAAGAGCAGTTCCTATTTATCAAACCACAGCTTACACATTTAACAGTGCTGAACATGGCGCAAATCTTTTTGGGTTAAAAGAGTTTGGAAACATTTATACCCGATTACAAAACCCAACAACTGATGTATTCGAAAAACGAATGGCTGCATTAGAAGGTGGTGTTGCTGCAGTAGCAACTTCATCTGGAATGGCAGCTCAGTTAATTGCAATTAATAATCTTGCCTCTGTTGGTGATAATATTGTATCAACCTCATTTCTTTATGGTGGTACATATAATCAATTTAAAATAGCATTTGCCCGAATGGGAATTGAAGTGCGTTTTGCAGAAGGCGACAACGTTGCTAGCATTGAATCTCTAATTAATGAGAGAACAAAAGCTATATATCTTGAAACAATAGGAAATCCAGAATACAATGTACCAGACTTTGAAGCAATTGCAGCAGTGGCTAAAAAGTATGATGTGCCTTTAGTTGTGGATAATACTTTTGGACAGGGAGGTTATCTCTTTAACCCAATTGAGTGGGGAGCTAATGTTGTAGTACACTCAGCAACTAAATGGATTGGAGGACATGGCACTTCTATGGGTGGTGTTATAATTGATGGTGGAAACTTCAATTGGGGTAATGGAAAATACCCTATGTTTAGTGAACCATCGGAAGGGTATCATGGACTTAATTTCTGGGAAACTTTTGGATCAAACTCTCCATTTGGAAATATTGCTTTTGCTATACGTTGCCGTGTTGAGGGTTTAAGAGACTTGGGCACTGTTAACAGCCCATTCAATACTTTTTTACTACTTCAGGGAATAGAGACTCTATCACTACGCTCGGAGCGAACTAACGAGAATGCTTTAAATTTAGCTAAATGGCTGGAAAATCATCCAAAAGTAGAAAAAGTAAATTATCCTGGACTTGCAAGTAATAAGTATAATACACTAGCAAAGAAATATCTTAAGAATGGAGGTTTTGGTGGAGTTTTATCATTCTTTGTAAAAGGTGATGTAAATCAAACGGCAAAAATAATTGATAATCTAACAATGATAAGCCATCTTGCAAATGTAGGTGATGCAAAAACACTTGTTATACACCCTGCAAGTACTACTCATCAGCAATTGTCTGAAGAAGCGCAGGTTGCAGCAGGTGTTTACCCGAATATGATTCGAATTTCACTTGGCCTTGAGCACATAGATGACATCAAAAATGATCTAGAAGAAGCTCTCAGGAGTTTATAACTCTTTTAAATAAATATTGAAATTTATAAAAGGCGGTTTACACCGCCTTTTATTGTTAATCTAATCAACAACTTTATTAATAACCTCTTCATCAGTTAATAAAGTCCTGAGTTCCTGTCGTAAATCAACATTACTCACTTCGAGATCCTCAATTAAAACACGCTGCCATATCTCCTCAACCCAGCGATTACGCTCAACACCGAATTCATCAATTGGTTGAAACCACCTCAAATACATAAAATTTTTATTAGAAAGTTTAATTTGCAAATGGTTGTCTTTACCCTTTTGACTAGCATTAAATGAATTTACAATTTTTTCGGTATAAACATCACCTTTCAGAGCATATGAGCCATCTACGGTAATTATTGCACCTTCATCAGTTGACATAAAATTCATAAATTTACCATCCCTAAAAACCATTTTAAACATGCCACGAGGCGTTTCTTTATAGCCTGCATCATCGCTATTATGAATAGCCTTAACTTCCCATAATCCCAAAATACTTTCAACATTTCTGCTCGTTCCAGCCCTAGATGCTCCACAGCTAATATGTAGAACTAATAAGCCAACAAAGACAAATAGACTAATAAAATTTTTCATAATACTAATTTTTTACTTTAAACACAGTTATAATTCACTATGCTCCTCCCATAATAGTAAGGTTAACTCCTATACATATAACACTACTTGTAGATAATTGTTAGAATTTTATAACTCCAATTCTTCGATTAAATGAGTTGAATTCGCAAACTTTTCAATTATAAAGAGAACATATCGGATATCAACAATTATGCTCCTCTGATATTCAGGAAGATACTGTATATCACCTCCTACTCCTTCCCAGTTACGATCGAAGTTAATACCAATTAATTCACCTTTACCATTTAGTACAGGACTACCTGAATTACCTCCCGTAGTATGTGTTGTAGCTATAAAATTGACAGGTATCACTCCGTCAACTAATTCATAGTTTCCGTAATCGCTATTAATATACAGTTCTTTAAGTTTATCTGGAACTACAAACTCCCAATTATTAGGATCCTCTTTCTCAACAACACCTCTTAGTGTTGTTTGGTGGCTATAGGTCACCGCATCCCGAGGATTATAACCTTTAACCTCGCCATAAGTTAAACGCAGAGTAAGATTTGCATCAGGAAAGTGTTTATAAGGACCATCCATTGCTAAAATACCTTTGAGATATACTTTACGTGCTTTTGCAAAAGGTATATTGTATTTTGACAACTCCTTACTTAAATAGGCAGCTTCATCTCTAACTGACTTTGCAAAAAGAAACATTGGATCATTTCTAATCTCCTCGGCAGATTTAGATTCTGATACTAAAAACTGATTAATGTTATCACGACTTCCAAAGATAGATTTTTCAAATATATAATTGATAAATTTCTCGATATCCCCTTCGAAGTTGGAGTAGATTAACTTAAAAAATGCTGGTTGTTTATCCTTTTCTATTAATCCAGTGTATGTCTCAATCATTTTCTTTGAGATTTTCTTATCTACTTCACTGTTATAATCTTTATTTGAAAATATATTGAAGTCGACTAAAAGTTTTTCATGCAAAACTTCAATGTCTTCATCTCCTGCTTCTATTGCATCAGCTAACTCGTCGGCAGTTTTTGTAGGTACTGAAGCAAATTCTACAGATCTGGTAATACCTTCATTTAACATCCAACTTCTATAACGAAAATCTGCACGCTCATTTACTATATTTTCAATTGTATTCAAAGCATCAATATACTGATGTTTGTTATTTTCTTCAGCCCATTTTAGAAGCCTTTGCTGTTCAGCCTTTTTCAACCCCTCAAAATCTCTCAAACCGATGGCCCAATTAGTTCCGATTGCATTTTTATAAGCATTGGCTGATCCACTATATTTGGTAGCATATTGAATCTTAACTTCCGGATTATTTAGCATCTCTTCAAGCATAGCATTTTGCCTTACTTCGCGCATATTAATACGTACACTATTATCTATATCTCTTCTTTCTGCAACTTCACTTGAGGTATAATATTTGTTAGTTGTTCCTGGGAATCCCAACATCATGGCAAAATCACCTTCGGTTATACCTTCGCTTGATATTTTTAACCAACGCTTCGGTTTTAAAGGTATATTTTTTTCGGAAAATGGCGCAGGGTTTCCTTCTTTGTCTGCATAAATTCTGAATAAGGAAAAGTCTCCTGTGTGCCTTGGCCACATCCAGTTATCAGTATCAGCACCAAATTTTCCTATTGAACTTGGTGGGGCACCCACTAGTCGTATATCAGAATATATTTTCTTTGTAAACATATAATACTGATTACCTTCAAAAAATGGTTTTATCTCTATTTCGTAACCTGGATTGGATTTAAGATATTCTTCACCAACTTTTTCTCTAGCAATTCTATTTAGATAGGCAGGAGATAGATAAAAGACCCCCAATGAATCCTCCTCACTATCACGCCTTAAACAACCTGCTACATAATCGGTTACATCATCTATTCTTTCAATAAAAGTTACTGTAAGACCTGGATTAGGGAGTTCTTCTTCAAAAGACTTTGCCCAGAAACCGTTATCTAGAAAATTATCATCAACTGAACTATGACTTTGTATTTGACCATATCCACAATGATGGTTAGTCAAAACAAGTCCCCGAGATGAGATAACTTCACCTGTACACCCCCGCCCAAACTGAACTACAGCATCTTTGAGTGATATACCTTCGGGATTATAAATATCATAATCCTCAAGTTCAAAACCCATACTCTTCATTTCTGAGAGCTTCTGCTGTTTTAAAAGATTTAACATCCACATTCCTTCATCGGCAAATGCGGTGAATGTAAGACAGAGTGTAACTGTAAGAATTGCTATTAACTTTTTCATTATTTGCTATATAATCAGTATAAAATGTAAAACAGTGTTATTTAAATAAATGTATTCAAATCAATTAGTAAAAACATAAAGTTAATAAAAATCGTAATAATTTGAAATATTATGAGTAATTTTATACTTAATTCAACAGAAAATTTAATTCTTAAATTTACCAAAAAGAATTAGCAAAGATTGGGTATTAAGTTGAAAACATATACTTTTGCCATCTATTGAAAAATAAGTACTTACGATGAAGATAGACTTTAGGGAGCGAACACCACAGCTTATTGCAATTATAGGATTACTGGTTATCATAACTGCCATACTTATAGGGTTTCTTGTGACTCGAAACTCACAGATGCAAGAGATGCAAGAACAATATGTGGTTGAGAAGCAGGATCTTGAAGATGAATATGAAGCAATATCCCTACAGTACGAAGGTTTCAAATTCAGTGTTCAAAACGATTCTTTGCTATACAAACTTCAAAACGAACAGGCAAAAGTTCTACGACTACAAGAAGAACTTCGTATGACTCAGGCTAGCGATAAGGCAGAAATAAAACGTTTGAGTGACGAATTGTCAACTCTACGCAAAATCTTACGATCGTATATACATCAAATAGATTCACTTAACACTCTTAATCAAGAGTTACGTGCAGAGAATGAACAAATAACAAACCAATATAATAGAACAAGCAGAACATTACAGCAGGTTTCTCAAGAACGTGAAAAGCTTTCAGAAAAAGTTTCACTTGCTGCACAGCTTGTTGCTACAAATATAAATGCAAAAGCAGTAAATGACAAGGGTCGTGAGCAATCTCGCCTAAGTAGAAGTACACAATTTGTTGTTTCATTTACGGTAGCACGTAATATTACAGCTGAACCGGGAGAGAGAATTATATTTATAAGAATAATGACCCCAGATGGGAATATTCTATCAAAAAGTGCTGATAACAGGTTCACCTATGAGAACAGTGATATTCTCTATTCTATGAGACGAATAGTTGAATATGGAGGAGAAGAGATTCCGGTTACAATGTACTGGGATATAGAGGAATTTTTAATGCCTGGCACTTACAAAGCTGATATATTTGCAGATGGCCACCATATAGGATCTCACAGTTTTGCAATGGAGGATTAAGTAATATCTTAACTCCTCTGTTATACTAAAATGGGAACAATAGAGGTAGTGCAAATACCATCAACAGCAAATAAATTAATTGCAAAGGCAAACCAACTTTAACATAATCCATAAAATTATATCTGCCTGCCGACATCACCATAGCATTTGGTGGAGTAGAGAATGGACTTGCAAGACACATACTTGCAGCCACAGCAACCCCTATTATAAAAGGATATGGACTTACATTCATTGAAAGTGCTGCATGTAATGCTATTGGAGCAAAAAGAACTGCTGTTGCAGTATTACTAATGAACATTGTAACAAGTGAAGTTGACAACAAAATACCTGCCAAAACCGCATATGGTCCATAAAACCCTACACTCCCCACTATACCTTCAGTTACCAATGCAGAAGCACCTGTCTTTTCCATAGCAGTAGCTAATGGCATCATAGCTGCAAAAAGTATCACACTTTCCCAGTTTATGGATCGATACGCGTCCCTAACTGTACGGAAACAACCACCCAGAATTAAAACTACTGAGGCAATAAGCACAGACACAACGGGAGGGAACCAATTAAGTACCATTGCTAAAATCATCAGTAAAACAATTGTAGCGGCATATGGGGCTTTGCGACTTATTGTTACTTTTGAAGCCTCAACAATGGGTTGACCTATCACAACAACATCTGCTTCTTGCCTACTAAGTCTATCTATATTCTCCCACGTGCCTTGTACGAGTATCATGTCTCCCGATTGCATTCTAAGATCTTTAAGATCCTTAATTATGTAATTATCTTTTCTCTGAACACCTAATATATTGACGTTATAGTTCTCTCTAAACCCTGAACTTTTCACTGTAATACTATTCAATCTTGAGTTTGCAAGTAAGACGACCTCAGCCATTCCAATTTCTTCAAAATTAAATTTACCTGCAAAGCTGGGTTTATCAAACTCTTGTCCAGCCTGACTATCGAGAAATGAGAGTTCATTCTCTTCAGCAAAACTAACTACATCTTTGTATTCTCCTACAACGTAAAGCACATCATTTTGTGTAAGAATCCTATTTGCTTCTGGCAATGCAATACTTATATTTTTCCCTATAGGTGTATAACTACGTGTATGAATCTCTGCTATTATAACAGAATATCGTTTTGTAATGTCTAACTCCGTAATACTACTTTTTAATAATGGAGAATTTTTATTGATTTCCAGCCTGTAAATATTCTCTATTAGCTGGTATTCAGACATCAGTTGATCAGGGGTTTTAACGTTATTCTTTTTGCCTGATGACTCTTTTTTACCTTTTTTCTCTAACACTTTAGTTAATGGCCAAAGTAGTATAATTCCAAAAATTAAAAGGATAATACCAATCGGGAGAGTTGTAAAGAACTGAAGACCTTCGTATCCTGCATCTTGCAAAGCACTATGTACAATTAATGTTGGAGGTGTACCAATAAGTGTCATCATACCTCCAATACTACTGGCAAAGGCCATTGGCATGAGTAATCTACTACTACTAACCTTAGTTTTGGCAGCAAGGCTAATTACAATTGGCATTAATATGGCTACTGTACCGGTATTACTTACAAATAGACCAATTATAACGGTGACCAACATCACCAAAATAAAAAGCTTGAAATTGCTTTCTCCTGCAAATTTAAGTATGTTGTTACTTATCATATTTGCAAGACCTGTTTGTGAAATTGCACCTCCCACAATAAAGAGCGCTGCAATCATAATAACTACAGGGTTTGAGAATCCTGCAAGTGCTTCATCAGGTGTTAATACTCCAGTAATAATAAGGGCGAGCAGTGAGCAAAGCGCAACTATATCCGAACGTATTTTACCCCATACCATCAGGCTTGCAGTTGCAACTAAAACAATAAGTGTAGCTGTCATAAAATAAAAAGTAAAATTATCTTCTCACAAAGATAAACTTTTTAGACAAGTTTTTCAACTTAGCATTTTAAGGAAGGCTGCTTCATCAATTACTTTTAAACCAAGCTTTTTTGCTTTATCAAATTTAGCTGGCCCCATATTTTTCCCTGCTAGTATAAAGTCTGTTTTTTTAGAAACTGAACCACTATTTTTACCTCCATTCTTCAAAATCATTTCTTTATACTCATCTCTAGAATGAAGTTCAAAAGTTCCGCTAATAACAAAAGTCAAATCTTTCAACTTATCGCTCATAGATTCTATTAACTCATCACTTAGCGTAAATCTAAGACCCTGCAACTTCAACCTTTCTATAAATTCATTGGATTTTTCATTTCTAAAAAAGTCCAATAAACTATTGGCTATCCTTTCTCCTATTTCTTCAACAGAAATAAGTTGCTCAAAACTTGCCTTCGAAAGCAATTCAATATTTGGGAAAGCATGTGCTAATTTCTGTGCAACTGTTTCGCCCACAAAACGAATCCCAATAGCATAAAGAACTCTTTCATAAGGAACCAATTTCGATTTTTCTATACTAATAAGAAGTTTTCTAGCACTTGTTTCTCCCCATCTGTCAAGGTTCACCAGATCCTCAAATTTCAAATTATATAAATCGGAAGCATCTGTTATGAGACCTTTATCATAAAGTAAATTTATATTTTCGGGGCCGATTGTAATATTCATTGCTTTTCGGGTTACAAAATGTTCTATTCTTCCTTTTATCTGAGTAGGGCATCCTTCTATGTTGGGGCAATAATGAGCAGCTTCATCTTCGTTTCTTACTAATGCAGCTCCACAATCGGGACACACATTAGCAAAACGCACCTTGTCACCCAACATAAAATCTTGCTCTCTGGCATCTATATCTACAGCTGTAATTTTGGGAATGATTTCGCCACCTTTTTCAACATAAACCTTGTCTCCAATATGCAGATCTAGTGAATTAATTGCGTCTTCATTATAAAGTGAAGCACGTTTTACAGTAGTTCCGGAAAGAAGAACAGGGTCGAGATTGGCAACTGGTGTGACTGCACCTGTGCGCCCAACTTGGTAGCTCACTGACTCAAGTCGTGTTACCGCTTTTTCGGCATTAAACTTATATGCAATAGACCATCTTGGAAACTTAGAGGTATTACCAAGATTTCGTTGTTGAGTTAAAGAATCCACTTTGATTACTATTCCATCAGTAGTAACCGGAAGATTTTTTCTCTCTAGGTTCCAATAGTTTATAAAATCGAAAACCTCTTCCAACGAGAAACATCTTTTCATTGAATCTGAAACATTTAAACCCCAACTTCTGGCTATTGTTAAATTTTGGTAGTGACTATCTGTGGGTAACTCTTCGCCAAGCATATTATATATATACGATTCAAGGCGCCTTGAAGCCACAATTCTGGAATTGAGTAATTTCAATGTTCCCGATGCTGCATTTCTAGGATTAGCAAAAAGAGGTTCTTCTTGCTCTTCTCTTTCTTTATTTATTGCTTCAAAAGATCTCCATGGCAAAAGTATTTCACCTCGTAACTCCAAATACTCAGGCAAGTCTTCCCCTTTTAATAATAAAGGTATATTTCTTATGGTTCTCACATTTTCAGTAACATCGTCTCCTCTTCGTCCATCACCACGAGTAATTGCATTTTTTAATCTTCCTCTTTCATATATAAGAGATATGGATGTGCCATCATATTTAAGTTCACATACTATTTCAAAATCTTCATTTAACCCCTTTTTTAGTCTATTATAAAAATCAGTTACTTCAGCTTCAGAATATGTGTTTTGTAGCGAAAGCATAGGATACCTATGACTTATCTGATCAAAATCGTTGGTTATATCACTTCCTACTCTCACAGAAGGTGAATTAGGATCATGGAATTCGGGGAACTGATTTTCTAATTCAAGTAGATCATGCATCAACTTATCAAACTCAAAGTCAGAAATTACAGGTTGCGACAACACATAATAATTGTAATTATGTTGATGCAACTGTTTACGCAATGTTTCTATTTTGTCTTTAGCTGATTCCATATGCTTATTATTTTTTATTAAAAATATAACGCATAAAGATAAGAAAAAACTAAATCTTTTTCTCTTTCCATTTTCCCTTTCTCAGATAGAATAAAGGGATAACTACAAGTAAAAACCAATAAACATGTTCAGTCGTCCATGCAAGTGCAACTGACGAACGTAAGTACACAATTATAAACCACATGTATGTGACGTAGAATACTAGTGAAATTATTTCTATCTTCAATGCAGATCGTGTATTTCCAGTGCCAGATATAGAACTAAACAAAACCGTGCCAACACTATAAAACGGTAAAGAGGACAACATTACATAAAGAGGAGGTATAATTTCATTAATCAATACAGGATCGTCGGTATAAATATGGACCACTAATTTTGGTATAACAGCAACAACCAATATCATTAGCAACATCACTCCCAGACTTATAAAAACCAGCCTTTTTATAAGAGCCATCACTTCGCTCTGCTTTCCAGCTCCAATTGTATTACTTACAAGTGTACTTGTAGCAGACCCTATTGCATGCGAAGGTATAGTTACAACTGTATATAAACTTCTTACAACATTAGTGACCGCCAACGACCTCTCACCCATATAATTTTCAATAAAAAGGAAGAATAACATCCAAGTAGATACAGAGAAAAGATACTGGATCATCATGAAAATTGAAATGTTAAGAATCTTTTTTATGACACTAAACTGAAATCTGATTTTTGTGAATCCATATTTATGGAGGTCAACATTCTTCTTTAAATAAAACAGGAAAAATAATGTAGAGGATAACTCTGCTATTACAGAAGCAATAGCTGCACCACCAATTCCTAACTCAGGCATTCCCAGGTTTCCAAATATGAGTCCGTAATCAAATATAACATTCACTACCCCCATAACCACGGCATTCACTGTAAGAACACTAGTGCGGGCAATACCTATAAAAAATGCACGGAACATCAAATTAACAAAGGCAAACACCAAACCAAACATTCGCCATTGAAGATACTCTGCTACTGCATTGCCTACTTCTGCCGACTCAAATATTGCGGGCAACCAGTGAACAGCTCCATGTCTTAAAAGTGGAATAAATAGCAGAGTTGGTAAAAACAAAAAGAACGCACCCTGAATTACTATATCACCTATATGATTGTATTTTCCCTCTCCATTTCGTCTACCTATTAGAATCTGGCTACCCATGCTGAAGCCAAAACCCAGTGTATAAATAGCGATATAGATTATACCGGCTAACGCTGATGCGCCAAGTTCAATTTCTCCAACCCTACCCAGAAACGCTGTATCTACAACCTGTATAAGGTTTTGAGCTATCAGACTCAGGAAAATTGGTGCACTTATTTTTGTAATATGCTTGTTTGAATACACCTTTATTCATTAAAAACCGTCAATTGATAAATCAATTGACGGCTAATTATATTATTTATACTTCTATTTTTTTACCAGATTAGTGCTATCCGTAATGTTAATTAAAGTAGGCTCAAAAGTCGAAGCTTCCTCTGGCGTCATCAACGCATAACTCATAATAATAATAATGTCGCCCTTCTGAACTTTACGAGCAGCTGCTCCATTCAGACAAACAATGCCAGTTCCTCTCTCACCTGCAATTACATATGTTTCAAAGCGCTCTCCATTATTATTATTTACAATTGCCACTTTCTCATTAACCATAAGTTTAGCAGCTTCAATCAAATCGGTATCAATTGTTATGCTCCCTTCATAATTAAGATTCGCATCTGTTACCGTTGCTCTATGTATTTTTGATTTTAATAATTCAACCCACATATATTGTTATTTATATCTTATATTATCAATTAATCTAACTTCTCCACAAAATACGGCTATACAACCAACAACACCTTCCGCGTCATTCCAAGAAGATAACGGCACAAGACTATCACTATCCACTATCGAGAAGTACTCAACATTAAGTCCTGGAGTATTGTTTAACTCCTCAGTAACACGTCTGGTAAGTGTTTCGGGTGAATTATCTTCAATTAATGAAACACTATCTTTAAGCACACGATAAATTGCAGATGCTCTCATTCTCTCTTCATCTGTGAGACGCTCATTCCGGCTACTCATTGCCAAGCCACTCACTTCTCTTATAATTGGAACTCCAACTATCTCCACTGGCATGTGTAACTGTTTTACCATTTTTCTTACAATGGCTAGTTGTTGAAAATCCTTCTCCCCAAAATAAGCTTTGTCAGGTAATACAAAATTAAATAATTTACTTACAACCTGAGCTACACCGTTAAAATGACCAGGCCTAAACTCCCCTTCCATTACCTTAGCTATATCTCCAAAATCAAATACTCTCGTATCAGGTTCTGGGTAAATTTCGTCAACAGTAGGGAAGAATACAACATCTACTCCTAGGCTCTCTAGTAGCTCGTAATCTCTTTCAGGGGTACGAGGATAGAGTTTGAGATCATCCGAGCTATTAAATTGTGTAGGATTCACAAATATACTAACAACGGTTTTATCATTATCTTTCACAGATTGCTTCACCAGCTCACCATGTCCTTTATGCAATGCCCCCATTGTAGGTACAAAACCTATAGTTTTGCCACCTTCACGATAACTTTGAAGCCTTCCTTTTAACTCAGCTACAGTCTCTATGATTACCATTTAGTTTATTTTACTGTGCAAAGCAACAAAATATTTGCCACATATAGAAGATATTTGCATTATTTCACTCTAATTCCATTCATCACAACAGCTCACGACGCTTAATATAAGCACCTTACAATTTACCTTCTGTTTTATTTTGTATTTATGTGGATTTTTTTTATTATCTTTGTACTAAACTTAAGATAATTAGATTCATGTCTCAAAAAAAAATTTTATACATTTCTCAGGAAATCTACCCCTATGTAGATGAAACTCCTATATCAAACACTTCACGATATCTGCCACAAGCTATCCAGGAAAAAGGGATGGAAATACGTGCATTTATGCCTAAGTTTGGAAGTATTAACGAGCGCAGAAATCAGTTACACGAGGTTATCCGTCTTTCGGGTATGAACCTTATAATTGACGATTCAGACAATTCGCTTATTATAAAAGTCGCTTCTATTCAAGCTGCACGCATGCAGGTTTATTTTATAGACAACGAAGATTACTTTCAAAACAGGGAAACTTTAGTTGACAAAAATGGTGAGGAGTACGACGATAACGATGAGCGTAGCATCTTCTTTATCAGAGGAGTTATGGAAACTATAAAAAAACTTAGATGGGTACCCGATATTATTCATTGCCATGGATGGTTTAGTGCACTTGCACCTCTTTATGTAAAAAAAGGATATGGTGATGATCCCTGCTTTAAGAATGCTAAAGTAGTTTGCTCACTATACGATGAGACATTTAACAAACCCTACAGCCTTAACGTAGCTGATAAACTTCGCTTCGAAGGAATTGGAGACAAGGAAATAGAGTTAGTAAAAGACAGAGGTGTAATGGATTACACCAATCTCATGAAATTAGCTGTAGACTTTTCTGATGGAATTGTATTAGGAAGTGAAAAAACAGATTCTGAAGTTGTAAAATACGCTCAGAGCAAAAATATTGAACTATTGCCATTTCAGTCTGATGCAGAAAAATTAACAGAAGAGATGGTATTATTTTACAATAAAATTTGAACTAAGTTAAACAGATTCTTAACTTAATTCAATTTTTATCTTTTCCTATACACAATTATCATTAAAAATTTAAAGAAAGCTTTTTTTAGTTTTCATATCACGTTATTTTTTTGGATATTTGCGTCGTTGAAACAAATTTTGAAACTAATGAAGCTCAAATCTTTATATAAGGTAATTGCTATAACCTTTCTTGCAATATTTATTTTTTCGTGTAACGACACTCTAGATCAGGTTGGATTATCAATTCAACCCGGTCAGGATAGACTTATTGTTGGAGTAGACACACTTCAGCTTCAAGCTCGTACAGTAAAGGTTGATTCAATGTATGCAAGAACTAAGTATCCTGTTCTTGGAGAATACAGCGACCCAGTATTTGGCTCTATTAAATCAGAATACATTGCAGAATTCTATCTTCCAACAGGAGCTGAGTTTAAAACAGGAGCAATAATAGATTCTGTAAAAGCAGTTCTTACATATACCACCATGATGGGAGACTCGATTGCACCAATGGGATTATCGGTTTATGAAGTAAATAAGAGTCTGAGGGGGACTAATGACTATACTCACATAGACCCTACTGAATATTCAGACATGTCTTCTCCTTTAGGAGTACAATCTTTTACTGGTAGTAATTCTACATACAGAATGCAATCATATACAACAGAGAACTACTCTACGGTAACTTACAAAGAGTACATCATTAATGTAGATCTACCTAAAGCCTTGGGAGAGAAATTTCTTGAAGAGTATCAAAAACCAGGACATGGAAAATTATCCGATACTGATAGCTTCAGAGAGTTTTTTCCAGGCCTTTACTTCACAACTACTTTTGGCAACAGCACAATAATAAATGTAGACCTCACCTCTCTATACGTTTATTATCACTATCTCGACGTAGAAGGATCTTCTCAAAAAGAAGACACAATACGTAACACTACGTTCAGGCTTAACAATACACCTGAAGTAAGACAGATAAAGCACGTAAAGAGTAATGATGAAGATCTTTTAGGTGAAAGTTTAACACAAACCTATGTTAAAAGTCCGGCAGGTGTAAATACAGAAATCGTATTCCCTGTTTCTGAGATTTATGAAAGCCTTCAATCAAAAGCATTGAATCTTGTTAATTTCACTGTTTATGCTTTACCTGATGCAACTGAAGATGAGAAAGTAAAGATTAGTCCACCTAACTACCTCTTATTAGTAAATAAAGATTCACTAGACGGCTTCTTTGAAAAACGTAGATTAAGAGATGATGTTACTAGTTTCTTGTCCGAACCTTTCGATTCAAATACATATTCATATAAGTTCAATAATATCTCTACTTTAATCAACTATTACAATAGCACATTTGAAGGAGAGCCCTATGATTTAACCTATTACCTCATACCGGTGGATGCATCATTCACCTCAGTACAGCAAAGCTATTATTCATCTGCTCAGCAAGTTCTAACTTCAATACATAATCAGATGTGGCCCACAGCAGCCATATTAGATAAAAGGCAGGGAAGCTTACAACTTGAATTAATATTTAGTGAACTCTGAAATATTTAGATTTTGACATAAAATAGCCCAAGAAAAAACTAGTTTTAGTTAGTTTTTCTTGGGCTATTTTATTGTTTAAAAATCGAAATGCTAAAACAGTAAACCTTGCTGTTCGCCATTTTTCTTACGTCCCAGATGACGATATGCTAAATCTGTAACTTCTCTGCCTCTAGGAGTACGTTTAATAAATCCTTCCTTAATTAAAAAGGGCTCATACACCTCTTCAATTGTACCAATGTCATCACTCACAGCAGTTGCAATTGTTGATATTCCAACTGGACCACCGTTAAATTTATCAATAATAGTTAGTAGAATTTTATTATCTACCTCATCCAATCCATACTTATCTATATTTAAAGCCTCAAGTGCATATGTCGATATTTCTTTATCTATCTTGCCATTTCCTTTCACTTGAGCAAAGTCCCTAACCCTTCTAAGTAATGCGTTGGCCACACGTGGTGTGCCTCTACTCCTTGAAGCAATTTCATAAGCAGCTTCATAGTCGCACTCTACATTAAGTATATTCGAAGAACGAATAACTATGCCGGTTAGAGTATCAATGTTGTAATATTCAAGATGCATATTAATGCCAAATCGCGCTCGTAAGGGACTTGTTAGCAACCCACTTCTTGTGGTTGCTCCAACAAGAGTAAAAGGGTTCAAATCAATCTGTATAGAACGTGCGCTGGGACCTTTATCTATAAGAATATCTATCCGAAAATCCTCCATTGCGCTGTATAGATATTCCTCAACTATTGGTGTTAATCTATGTATCTCATCTATAAAAAGAAGCTCATTTGGCTCAAGCGATGTTAGCAAGCCAGCTAGATCACCGGGCTTATCTAGCACAGGACCAGAAGTCACCTTAAATCCAACACCCAACTCATTAGCTATAATATTAGCAAGGGTTGTTTTGCCCAAGCCAGGGGGACCATGCAACAGTACGTGATCAAGTGACTCACCCCTTAAACGTGCCGCGCTTACAAAAACCATTAAGTTTTCTACAACCTTACCCTGTCCTTTAAAACCTGTAAAGTTTAAAGGTCTAAGGCTATTCTCAAAATCACGTTCAGTATCTTGAAAATTGAGGTTACTATGAATATCGAAATTTTCTTCCATCTATATAGATACAAAAATAGCTATTTTTTACGAGTTTTGGAAACGGCAATTACATTGCGTTTTAATCCGGAAAACTTTGTTCTTTTTACAGCAGAACCTCTAAATATTTCACGATACTCCTCCTCATCCATATCCAGCATTTTCTTTAAATCGAGTTTCATGAAACTATCATTAGGCATAAACTCTAAGGTGTTATGTGGAGTAGACATCCTATTCCAGGGACACACTTTCTGACAAATGTCGCAACCAAAAACATAATTTTTAAGTCTGGGAGCAACATAACTAGATATTTCCCCCCTATTCTCAATTGTCTGATAAGATATACACCTATTTGCATTTACTCTGTATGGCTCTTCAATTGCAGCGGTAGGACAGCCATCGATGCAACGTGTACAACTCCCGCAATTTTCAGGAATTGGTTTATCATAATCGAGTTTAACATCAATAATAAGTTCTCCAAGAAAGAAGAAAGACCCCCTACCCGGAATTATCAACAAGCTATTCTTTCCAACAAACCCTATACCTGCCTGTGCAGCCCAAAAACGCTCTAAAACAGGAGCAGAGTCTGAGAAATATCTTCCTGAAATATTCGGTTGTCGGCCAAGTATAAATTCAAACAACTCTTTAAGCTTCCCTTTTATTACATCGTGGTAATCCTTACCATAAGCATAATATGCAAACTGAGGTGCATTAGTAGCCTGCTTATTATGAGGATAATAGTTAAGTGCAACAGATATAATCGATTTTGCACCTTCCACAAGCAATCTGGGATCTACTCTTTTATCGATATTTCGAGCCATATAATTCATATCCGCATGCCAGTTATCTGCAATCCATTTCATATAACGTTCCTCCTCACCACTATTGTTGGCACGAGAAATCCCACATGCATCAAACCCTAATCTTAATGCCTCTTTTTTTATTTCTTCTGAAAAAGTCATTTTAACTCAATTAAATAAGGAAAGCCTCCTCTTAAATCAAAAGTATAAAAAAATTGTCTAATTTTGCAGCAGTAACAGGCAACATGAGTCCTCCCATGACAGAACCTTCATTAAAAAATAAAACAATCCTATCCCTATTCTGGAGTTTCATTGATAAATTCGGGCAACAGATTCTCAATTTTTTGAGCATGCTAATATTAATGAACATTGTTGCAGCAGAAGATTATGGGAAAATTGGCTCACTTGCAGTTTTCATTGCATTCTCATCTATTCTTATCGACAGTGGATTTGGAAGAGCATTACTAAATCGACAAAATCTTACTAATAAAGATTATTCAACTGTTTTTATATTCAACGTTCTGTTTAGCCTACTTCTTTATTCCTTATTATTTATTTCTGCTCCATTTTTAGGAAAAGTTTTTCATTCTTCAGAGGTTACCCCAATTGCAAGAATTGTTTTCATATCCATAATATTAAATGGCTTGGGACTGATACAACAAACAATACTGACTAAAAAAGCCGACTTCAAAGGTCTCTCCAAGATAAATATTACATCACTACTAATTGCAAATATAATTGCAGTAGTATTGGCATTATATGGGTTTGGCGTTTGGGCTCTTGTTGCACAAATTTTACTTTACGCACTATTTCGCACAATATTCCTTTGGGTATATTCGAATTGGCGTCCAACGTTTTATTTCAGTGTCAACAGTTTAAAATCATTCTTCGCATTCAGCAGCAAACTACTTCTAACAAATACAATTTCCACAGTTGGAAATAATATTTACCCTAGTTTAATTGCACTATTTTACCCTATGAACCAAGTAGCCTACTTCAATCAGGCAAAAAAATATCAGGAAATACCATTTCTCACAATTTCCAATACTTTCCGTTCTGTTGCCATGCTTGTTCTTTCAGAGATAAACAGCGAGAGCGAAAGGATGAAAAGGGTTGTGAGCAAGATGATGAAATCTATCGCATTTATTGCATTCCCTCTCGGCTTTATTATGATTTTATTAGCAGAGTCTTTATTTTTCCTTTTTTTTAAAGATAAATGGCTTTCTGCAGTTCCATTTTTTCAAGCTCTTACTCTGGCAGGTATGATGTCTCCTTTTGTATATATTTTTAATGAGCTATTTATAGCCAAAGAGAGATCAACATACTTCCTGGGAGTTGAACTACTAAAGGCACTCCTGTTGATAGTGCTTATAGTTATTCTTTTACCTAAAGGGTTATTGGCATTAGCAGCAAGCTGGGTACTATATATTTTGGCAACACTCCTAATCTCTGTGACACTTTCGTCTAAACTAGTTAATTATAACCTATTAAACTTCATTAAAGATACAGTACCTTACATGCTCATTGCACTAATTTGCAGCCTCATATCATACTTTATAACAAAAAACATCTCTACCCCCATTCTGTATGTAACAATCAACACGTTAATTATTTTATCTCTATATATCATTACTTGCAAACTATTAAAACTAGAAATGATTAAAGAGATAGAGGAATGGCTTACAAAACAAAAGACATCTAAATGAAACAACTACTATTATATATCAAATATGCAATTCAATATTCAATTGATAATAAAACACTTAAACATCTTAAACAGTTTAAAAGATGGTATCATGACATGCATTCAGGAGAGACTACGATGAGCCTTGGTTTACCTTGGATGACATACGATGCCATAGATTTTCTGGAAGACATAACCTCTGTAGAAATGAATGTATTTGAGTGGGGATCGGGAGGTTCAACTCTCTTTTTTGCATCACGCTGCAAACAGGTTATTTCTGTAGAACACGATAAAGAGTGGAGTAAAGTACTAAATCATAAACTATTAGATCTTGGATATGAAAATGTGTTGCTAAAAGAAATTGAAGGAGAAAAAATTGATGATTACTTTAATCTGAATCCTGAAAATGCCGATGACTTTATTTCAAAAGATAATAAATCTTCGGGACTCTCTTATGAGAAATATGCAAAATCCATCAAACAGTATGATCTAAACTATTTCGATATAATAGTTGTAGATGGACGAGTAAGGAATGCTTGCATAAAGCAGGCTATTCCCCATATTAAAAAAGGAGGATATTTAATTGTGGATAATTCCGACAGGAGTTATTACCTATCGGAATTCAACTTTCTCAACAATAAAAATGAATGGGAAAAGAGAGAGTTTATGGGACCAGTGTTTTTTCAACACTCCTTTTCCAAAACATCTATATTCAGAAAACTCATTAATTAGCAAAAACGAAATCCAACTGTCTTCTTTCTAGATTTGCTCTAGCCACCTGAATTGTTACAGGTTGCCCTAATCGGTACTCCCTGTTTTTGCGACGACCAACAAGCCTGTAATTCTTCTCATCAAATTCATAGAAGTCATCATCAAGCTCTCTGATTGGAATCATTCCTTCACATTTATTTTCATTTATTTCAACATACAATCCCCACTCGGTAACGCCCGAGATAACACCGTCGTAAACCTTTCCCAGCTTATCAGACATAAACTCAACCTGCTTGTATTTTATAGAGTCGCGCTCTGCATTTGCAGCAATTTGCTCCATATCTGAACTATGCTTACACTCTGCTTCAAGAGATGACTGATCAACACTCTTTCCTCCTTCAAGGTAACGCTCAAGTAGCCGATGCACAAGCATATCGGGATACCTCCTTATTGGAGAAGTAAAATGAGTATAATGATCAAATGCCAGACCATAGTGCCCAACATTACTAGTAGAGTAAACTGCCTTCGACATTGTTCGAATTGCAATTGTTTCAATCAAATTTTCTTCTGGTTTTCCTTGCACTTTATCTAAGATAGAATTCAAACTCTTTGCTACATCTGTCTTGGTTCCGGATGTTTTCATCTTATGCCCAAATCTAAGAATGAACTGATTAAAATTATCTAGCTTCTCAGGGTCTGGAACATCATGAACCCTATAAACAAATGATTTTGCCTTTTTACCTTTAGGCACTTTACCTATTACCTCAGCAACAGTTTTGTTTGCAAGAAGCATAAACTCTTCAATCAAATGGTTCGCTTCTTTTCCTTCTACGAAATATACCCCAAGAGGCTTCCCTTTTTCATCCAAGTTAAACTTCACTTCATACCGTTCGAAATTAATCGCTCCATTAGCAAACCTTTTATCTCTTAACTGTTGCGCTAGCGAGTTTAGAATAAGTATTTCTTTAGAAAAATCACCTTTACCAGTTTCAATAATTGTTTGTGCATCTTCATAAGCAAGACGACTGTCTGATTTAATTACTGTACGTGCGATTCTAAAGTTTTTAATTTCTGCCTTTTCGTTCATATTGAAAATTACTGAAAAACAGAGCTTTTCTTCTTTTGGTCGCAAAGAACATATAAAGTTGCTCAACCTCTCGGGCAGCATAGGTATAGTACGATCTACAAGATAAATTGATGTTGCCCTGTTTTCAGCTTCTTTGTCAATCAAATCACCAGGTTTCACATAATGCGTCACATCGGCAATGTGCACACCTACTTCCCATAAATTTGGAGACAACTCTTTAAATGAAAAAGCATCATCAAAATCTTTTGCATCCTTAGGGTCAATAGTAAATGTAAAAACATCTCTAAAGTCCTCTCGTTTTGCAATCTCCTTTTCATCTATAGTTTCAGAAATCAAATCGGCCATTTTACTCACATTCTCCGGATAACTGTATGGCAAGTCATACTGTGCAAGTATAGCATGCATCTCAGTGTCATTATCTCCGGGTTTACCGAGTACATTTATTACTTTACCAACGGGGTTGTTTGCTTTTGCAGGCCACTCAACAATCTCTACAACCACTTTATCCCCATGTTTAGCTCCCATTAAATCTTCTTTGGGGATAAAAATATCATTAGACAAAAACTTACTGTCCATGACCAGAAAGGCAAAATGCTTTTGCACCTCTAATACTCCTACAAAACGAGTTTGCTTGTGCTCAATTATCTCAACAACCGTACCCTCAGTTTCGGCCCTTTTTCTCTTTGCAAGTAACTGCACCCTTACCCGGTCGCCATTCATAGCATGCTTGCTATTCCGTTCTGGTATGTAGATAATATTACCATCGTCATCTGGAACAAAGAAGTTCTTTCCATTACTTCTTCTCTCAAATCTACCATCGAGCATCAATCCCCTATTATTTATCCGAAATCTTCCGCGTGAAGACTCAAGCAGAATCTCTTCGTCGCGGAGTTTATCAAGAACTTTCACAAGTACTTTCCTACCCTCTTCTCCACGAACATCTATTGCTGCTGCAATCTGTTTATAATTAAATTGCTTATCATTATTATCTTTCAGAAATTCTGTAACTGATAGGGTTAAATCTTTTTTCTTTGGTTTAGCCACAGGTTCAGGCTGGCTAGATTTTTTGCTCATAATGCTTATTATTTTGAATACTATTGCTACTAAAACAAACTAAAAGTATATTTAGTTATGCAAAGTAATAAAAATATTGTTTTAAAACATGTATTACTGCCAATACATTTAATTTACAAACTAATTTTCTAATACTGAAGTTATAACTATTTTTGTTTCAGAAAATATATGGTATGGAAAATAAGAGAGTACTTATTACAGGTGCAAGTGGTTTTATAGGTAGCACAGCTGTTGACAAAGCGCTTGAGCTAGGCTTCGAAACTTGGGCAGGCATACGCAAAAGTAGCAGCAGAGAATTTCTTAAAGACAAACATATAAGGTTTATTGACCTGCAATACAGTCACCCTGAAGAAATGAAAAGCCAGCTAACCGAAATAGTTAGCAAGCATGGAAAATTCCACTACATAATACACATCGCAGGACTCACCAAGGCACGTCACACTTCAGAGTTTTATGATGTAAATTTTTTGCAAACCCGCCAACTGGTAGAGAGCTTAATTGAAATTGATGCTGTTCCCGAAGTTTTTGTACTGATGAGCTCACTAAGTGTTATGGGGCCAGGTGACGAGATTAATTACACTCCTATTAAAGCAGATGACAAACCCAATCCTGATACAGTATATGGCAAGAGTAAACTTAAAGCTGAAAATTGGATAAAGGGCTTAAACAACTTTCCTTATCTTATAATTCGCCCAACAGGTGTTTATGGTCCACGAGATAAAGATTATTTGATTTTAATAAAAACGGTGAAAAGAGGATTTGGTATAAGTGCAGGACTAAATAAACAAATTCTTTCATTCATATACAGTGAGGATTTGGTAGAAGTTATTTTTAAACTAATAGATATAGGAATAAAAAGGAAAGAGTATATTGTTTCAGATGGCGACTGCTATACAGATACCGAATTTAACAGGATAGTAATGGATGTCCTCAAAAAGAGAAACATCTTAAAAATCAAAGTCCCATTATTTATAGTGAGATCGGCCGCGTATGTAAGTGAAAAAATTGCATCAATGCTTCACACTGTGCCAACTTTTAATCGCGACAAATTCCGAATCATGAAACAGCGTAACTGGTCGTGTGATATCTCACCACTGCAACAGGAGATCAACTTTAAACCAAGATATAGATTAAAGGAGGGTATAAACAAAACAATTGAGTGGTACAAAGAAAACAGCTGGCTTTGAGAACTCATCCATTTATTGTACTTTTGTTTTAATAAATTATATTGTTGGTATTAAGATAGATTAATCTTATGAATATAGCGCTAATAGGTTATGGCAAAATGGGCCACGAAATAGAAAAAGTGGCTCTTGAAAGAGGTCACCAGATTGTTTGTATAGTAGATATCGATGAGAATGAGAAGTTCCATTCTCCTGAATTTAAGAGTGCAGATGTTGCAATTGAATTCACAACACCACAAAGTGCTCTGGAGAATTACAAGCAAGCATTTGACACTGATATACCTGTTGTATCAGGAACCACAGGATGGCTTGAGCATATTGACGAAATTAAAAATGAGTGCAATAATAATGGAAAAACCTTTTTCTACGCCTCAAATTTCAGTCTTGGAGTCAACTTGTTTTTTGCACTCAATAGATATCTTTCCAAACTAATGGATAAATTTCCTTCATATGAAGTAGAGATGGAAGAGACCCATCATATTCATAAACTTGATGCTCCGAGTGGTACAGCAATAACTCTAGCCGAAGATATTTTGTCTAATATAGAAAGGAAAAACATCTGGGCTCTATATGACGACTCAGAAGACAATCAAGCACATAACAAATCTGATGTTATTAGAATTAAAGACTACCGTGAAGGAGAAGTACCAGGAATCCACACGGTTATATATGAATCTGAAGTAGACAGCATCAAAATTACACATGACGCAAAAAGCCGAAAAGGATTTGCTTTAGGAGCTGTACTTGCAGCAGAATTCACCAAAGATAAAAAAGGGTTTCTTGGAATGCAAGATCTGTTAGGTAACTTGTAATAGTTGGTTCTAATTAATTATTATTATGACAATAAAAGAACGTTTTGATCTGGCATCAAAAAGACAATGGCTTTGGTTTGCAATTTGGACAGTATTGACAATCCTTTTTTCTTTCTGGGCTAACTCTGCTTGGATACTACTGCTAATTTTACTTTTACTTGATATCTACATCACCAAATTTATACCTTGGGGGTTTTGGAAGAAGTCTAAAAACAATGTTTTTAGAAAGACAATGGAATGGGTAGACGCAATAGTGTTTGCACTAATAGCTGTTTATTTTATAAACACATTTTTCTTTCAAAATTATCAGATTCCCACATCTTCTCTCGAAAAATCTCTTCTTGTAGGAGACTTCTTGGCAGTTAGCAAACTAAGCTACGGCCCGAGAGCCCCAATAACCCCTCTTTCGTTTCCGTTGGCACAGCACACTATGCCAGTAACTGGTGGCAAGTCATACATAGATAGGCCCCAATGGAAATACAACAGATTAAAAGGCTTTGGAGAAGTTGAAAGAAACGACATTGTGGTATTCAACTTCCCAGTTGGAGATACAGTTGCATTAAATCAACAAGGAGTAGACTTTTACACATTAGCAAAACATCACCCTAACGGTGGCTTGGGTGTTCGCTCAGATGTACGTAGTTATGGCAAAATAGTTTACCGTCCGGTTGACAGACGCGAAAATTATGTAAAACGTTGTATTGGACTTCCAGGCGAAACTATTGAATTGAAAAATGATTCTGTCTATATAGATGGCAGCTACTTGCCCAACCCAAGCTTGTCTCAGCACAATTATATGATTCACACAGATGGAACTCAAATTGCGGCTGAAATATTCAGCAATATGGGCATCAATAAGTCCGATTATTTCACTCAAAACAATTATGGTCAGATGGTGCCAAGATCGCAAGACTTAACGGATGTTGACAGTCTAAGTTTATCAATATTCAATCTTAAGTCACGTAATGGAAATAATGGTCGTATTTACTTCAGTATTCCAATGACAAATGCAATGGTAGAAGAGATGATGGCAAAACCATTTGTATGGGATGTCATCAAGGAGCAAGAGCTACCTGGCTCAAGCTATTACTTCCCTCTTAATTATGATCATAACTGGACACGCGACAGTTATGGTCCGCTTTGGATACCTCAAAAAGGTGCAACTATTACATTTGACACAGACATCGATTATAAAGTTGCAACTTACGAGAGATGCATAAAGAATTATGAAGGTAACGAATTCGACTATCGTGATGGAATGGTCTATATTAATGGTGAACAGACCGACTCCTACACTTTTAAATTCGACTATTACTTCATGATGGGTGATAACAGACACAATTCAGCCGATTCGCGTAGCTGGGGCTTTGTTCCTGAAGATCATATTGTAGGAAAACCTATGCTCATATGGCTTTCATTAGAAAAAGACAAAGATTGGTTTAAAGGCAGAGTAAGATGGAATCGTCTTTTCCGTAGCGCAAAAATACCGGCATGATGCCATCAGATTCAAAACAAATAACAATTCTTTCATCACTTTATTTAGCACCTGTAGAGTATTATTCATCACTCTACAGGAGTGAATCTGTTGTAATTGAGATTAATGATAATTATCAGAAACAATCATATCGCAATCGGTGTACTATAGCCGGTGCAAATGGTCCTCTTTCATTAAGCATTCCTATTGTGAAGCCCGAGAAGTCTAAAAATAGGATGAAAGACATTCGTATAGCAGACCATGGTAATTGGCAACACTTGCACTGGAATGCTATTATTTCTGCATACAATTCCACTCCTTTTTTTCAGTATTATGAAGACGACTTCCGCCCTTTTTATGAAAAGAAGATTGAATATCTTCACGATTTAAATGAAGAACTTCGACATCTTATATGCCACTTCATAGGTATTGAAAACAAAATTAGCTATTCTCAAACCTATATCAAGCAAGAAATTGAGGGATATACAGATTTAAGAGAAAAGATTCATCCAAAGAAAGAGTCAGATTTCAAAACAGAACCATATTATCAGATTTTTGCATCTAAACATGGGTTCATCAATAACTTAAGTATACTCGACCTTCTTTTTAATATGGGAAATGAAGCACGGTTATTTCTCTGACTTTAACAATTTTATATATCTTTGCAACCAAATATAGACAACTGAAATAATTATGAATAATAAAAGAAGAGTACGCTTTGCGCCTAGTCCCACCGGACCGTTACATATTGGAGGTGTTCGTACTGCATTATATAACTACCTATATGCCAAACAACAAGGTGGTAATTTTATACTTAGAATAGAAGATACTGACTCCACTAGGTTTGTTGAGGGAGCAGAACAATATATTCAAGAAACATTTAATTGGCTTGGACTCGAATTTGACGAAAGCCCGCTTAAAGGAGGAGATTATGGTCCCTACAAACAATCGGAGCGTAAAGATATTTATAAAAAATATGTAGATCAGCTTTTACAAGACAATGCCGCTTATATCGCTTTTGATACTCCTGCAGAGCTGGATGCAAAGAGAGCTGAAATTGCCAACTTTCAGTACGATGCATCTACAAGAGAAAGCATGAGAAACTCACTAACCCTCTCGGCCGAAGAGACTAAGTCACTAATAAATGACGGAGCTCAATATGTGGTTCGCATAAAGGTTGAACCCGGTCATGACATTATTGTGAATGATATGATACGTGGTGAGGTAATCATCAACTCATCAATTCTGGATGATAAAGTAATTTATAAGTCGGCAGATGAATTACCCACCTACCACCTTGCCAATGTGGTAGATGACTATTTAATGGAAATAACCCATGTTATCAGGGGAGAGGAATGGCTACCTTCTGCTCCACTTCATGTATGGTTATATAAAAGTTTAAACTGGGAAGAAAGAATGCCCCAGTTTGCACACCTGCCTCTACTTTTAAAACCAGATGGTAAGGGCAAATTGAGTAAACGTGATGGAGATCGTTTGGGTTTTCCTGTATTTCCTCTTGAATGGAAAGATCCTGCAACAAATGAAATCTCATCGGGGTATCGAGAATCGGGATACCTACCAGAGGCAATCATCAACTTTCTTGCCTTTCTTGGTTGGAACCCTGGCACAGAACAGGAATTATTTTCTATAGAAGAACTGGTTGAAGCATTTTCATTTGAACGTTGCAGCAAGAGCGGTGCAAAATTTGATCTTGAGAAAGCAAAATGGTATAACCATCAATATATTATCAAGATGCAAGATGAAGATGTTGCAAAACAATTTGATCCTATACTCAAAGAAAAAGGAATAGATGTATCCTTTGATAAGATAGTATCTGTTGTTTCAATGCTTAAAGAGCGTGTTCATTTTATTGAAGAGTTATGGGACCAATCTTCATTTTTCTTCTTAAAACCGGAAAACTACGACGAGAAAACAGTTCGCAAACGCTGGAAGCAAGATAGTCACAAGCAAATGCAAAAGCTCACAGAGCTACTACAACAAACTGATGATTTTTCGAGTGCTAACCTCGAGTCGGTAGTTAAGAATTGGATACAGTCTAACGAGCTGCATATGGGTAATATAATGAACGCTTTCCGCCTTGCGATTGTTGGAGAAAGCAAAGGTCCTCACATGTTCGATATAACCGAATTAATAGGCAAAGAAGAGACTATAAAAAGGATGGAGCTAGCCCTTGACAGACTCCCGAAGAGTGAAGAATAACAAAACTTGCGAAAACTATGGAGATTGATTTTGTAGTGACCTGGGTAGATATGGACGACCCAAAATGGAAGGAAGATTTTAAAAAATATTCAGGCAAAATTGACAATTCTAAAAACGAAGTTTCAGAAGCGCGTTTTAGAGATTACGGCTTTCTGAAATATTGGTTCAGAGGCGTAGAAAAATTTGCTCCTTGGGTTAGAAAAGTTCATTTTGTAACAAGTGGACAAAAACCCGAATGGTTAAATGAAAATCACCCAAAATTATCACTTATAAATCATTCAGACTACATACCTGCAAAATATCTTCCTGTATTCAATTCGTCGCTAATTGAGATATATCTACATAAGATACCCGGGTTGGCTAACCAGTTTGTATATTTCAACGATGATTTTTTCATTATTAAGGATATCACCAAAGAGAGGTTTTTTAAAAACGGACTCCCAAATGATATAGCTGCTTTTCGCCACAACTCAGGTATAGGATTATGGTCTAAGTGTTTAAAAAATAATATCCGAGTCATCAACGAGCGGTTTGACAAACGTGAGGTGCTGCATCGCGATCATGAGAAATGGTTTCATCCTTCCTACGGCAAGAAAGCCAATATTACCCGTCTGCTCAAACCTTACAAAAAATTTGCAACACTAATCACTCCCCATAATGCACAACCTTACCTAAAATCGACCTTCGAAGAGGTATGGGATTACGCTGGGGACAAACTCACCAAAGCTTCAGAGAATCGTTTCAGAAGTCCTGAAGACTACACACAAGAGTTGTTTCGCACTTGGCAAATCTGCCAATCGAATTTTGAGCCTTATAACACTTACAAAGACACAAAGATGTTTCCATTAGTCATTAGGTCAAAGCAAGCTATACGAGCTATATATGACCAAAAATACAAGCTTATCTGTTTAAATGACAATGCTCATATTAGGAATTACGAAAATGTTATGAAAGAGCTTGAAAAGGCTTTTGAGACAATACTTCCAGAGAAATCAGGATTTGAAAAATAGATAAAGCTCTAAAAACTTGAACTTCTATAGCTCAAAAGATGATTTTTCAGGAAACAATCTCTCTAGAAACGGTTTTATTCTTATACGGTCGGTATCTTTAGCTCTTTGATTATCGTTAAGACAAAAAAGATCTGGATTGTACCTTTTCATATATTTATAATAGTTTTTTGAAGAGACATTTATTCGGCTTGACTGTTTTCTTCCAACGTACTTTAGATGCGCCTTTCCAGCTGCAAGTGCGTAATATGAAATTGTTGAACGATGCAAATCGCCATATTTTCTTGTATGACTTAAAACAGATTCCTTAACCTTAGACGCAAACAAATTTTCTATTGCATATTTATATGTAGACCTGTTATATGCATCGGCATTGTGATGTGGAATCCCTGAGTAATAAATACCAAATTCATTTTCGATATATTTCGCTCCATCAGTAACCATCGTAATGTATTGCCCTAACTTCTTACCAAGAAACTTTTTAATTTTGTAATGATTTTTCCTAAAGAACTTTTTCTTTAATCTTACTATTGCAAGACCATCATCTTTGAAGAAGTAGTCTTGCGAGAGTTCATTATTGAAAAACATGTCATCATTAACTAACAGAAATCGCTCTTCTAGATTTGGAATTTTATAAAGAAAATATTCAATTACACTAGAATTAAAACAAGGTAAGGCCTCCTCGGGCATTATCTCTTTGTGATCGACAATCTTTACTAACGGATTATCTCTATTGAGCCATTGGGGATATTGATCATCAGTAACAATATATATTTTATTTATCCAAGGTATGTTTTTTTCAACGGACCTAAGTGAATATTTTAATTCATCATTGCTAACATATCTTCCTTTATTGTTTTCTTCAGACGTATCGACTAAAACACCTGTGAAAGTGAGTTTTTTCTCGAACCATTTTGGATCGTTTCCATCAACCCATAGGTAAACCAGATCAATTTTATAATTTGTCAAAACACTAATAGTTATTAATTCAATGCAAAAGTAATATTTAAAATTTGTATTTTTGCATTCTAATGTAGAATTCAATTGACATGAAACATGTAGTTTAAGTAACTGAAAAACAATCAACAGTTTCACTTGTTCTATTTACATTAACCAAAACAAATTGATAGAGGTAATGAAATCATCAGATAATAAACCTAAGAGAAAGAGAACAAGAATAAAAACTAGGATTTTTGTTCCTCTCGTCTTTGTTACAGCGATACTTTTTATTACATATATATTCCCTCGACAAGGTAGTTTTAAATATACTTTTAACGAAGGAAGACCCTGGCAGTATGGACTTCTGACTGCTCCATTTGACTTTCCTATATATAAACCCGCAGATCTGCTTAAAGCCGAACAGGATAGTATTTTGGAATATTACGAACCTTATTTTGAGGTTAACGAGGATATAGTGCTAAATTCATTAGCAAATTTTGATGCAGATGCAAACCTAAATACAAGACTTTCGGAGCTATCTCCAGAATATAAATTATACATCCGAAATAGTTTGAAGGAGATTTATGCAACAGGAATTATGAGATCTGATGACTATGACAGAATTAAAAATTCTAAAACTGGCGCATTACGACTTCGCAAAGGTAATGTTGCTGAATCAAGAGATATAGAATCGTTCTTCACCATTCGCTCTGCATACGAGAAAGTAATGAATGAAACACCCGAAGGTGTGTATGACAGTGTTTTAAAGTCGGCTAATATTAATGAATACATAAGTGAGAATATTATATACGATGCAGTATTTTCAGAAAAAGCACGATTAGAATTTATTCAACAAGTTGATATAAGTCGGGGTATGGTACAGCAGGGTCAACGAATTATTGATCAAGGAGAAATTATTGATTCACGCACTTACAATATCCTTTCTTCGTTGAAACAAGTTTCTGATGAACGAAGTGGTGGTACATACAAAGGCACATGGAAATTGATAGGGCAGTTTGTTTTGATTCTGTTCATGTTTGCTTCATTTTATATGTATCTTCTATATTTCAGGCCAACTGAATACAGAAACAGGATGCATGTAGTTTTTATGTTACTGTTGATAGTATTATTTGTAGGTCTCACAGCACTTACTATACATCTCGATCTATATAATGTGTATATAATTCCTTTTACAATAGTTACAATATTGATAAGAACATTTATCGACTCCCGAACTGCTCTATTTGCTAGTCTAATAACAATCATATTAAGTGCGTTAATGGTTCAGTTTCCTTTTGAGTTTATTGTACTTCAGATATCTGCCACAATGGTATCTATATTTATGTTAAAAGAATTATCTGAGCGCTCACAATTAATAAGAAGTTCTTTCTTTATCCTTTTTACTTACTCGTTTGTATATCTTGGTTTGGTAATGTATCAGGAAGGTAATGTTACCGAAGCAAACTGGGTGATGCTCATCTACTTTCTCATTAACTTTATCCTTATTATGTTCTCATACTCACTCATATACCTGGTTGAGAAATCATTTGGTTTCATCTCGGGTGTTACTCTTGTTGAGCTATCTAACATAAATAAACCTTTGCTTAAGGAACTGTCTGAGAAGACACCGGGAACATTCCAGCACTCTTTGCAGGTATCTAACCTGGCAATGGCCGCTGCAATTAAACTTGGGGCAAATGCTTCGCTCATCAGAACGGGAGCTTTATATCATGATATTGGCAAAATGGTAAATCCGGCTTTCTTTACCGAGAACCAGGCTCCAGGAATGAACCCACATGCCGGTCTCCCCTACGAGGAGAGTGCCCGAATCATTATCAATCATGTGAAGGATGGAGTAAAGATTGCTCAAAAAAACAATATCCCTCAACAAATAATCGATTTTATCGAAACTCACCATGGTACAAGTATGCCTAAGTATTTCTACAACTCTTGGAAAAATGCAAATCCGGGCAAAGAAGCTAACGAGGCTAATTTCCGTTACCCAGGTCCTAACCCTTTTACTAAAGAAGGTGCAATTATGATGATGGCCGACTCGGTTGAAGCAGCATCGCGAAGTCTCCCCTTGTATAACGAAGAGACGATTCGCGAACTTGTTGATAAGATAATTGATTCTCAACTGAACGAAGGGTATTTTAAATTAGCTCCCATCACTTTCAGAGATATTCAAACAGTAAAGGATGTATTTGTAGATAAACTTATGACTATATACCACACCAGAATAGCTTATCCTGAGTTAGCTAAGCCATAACTACTACTCCCATTCTATTGTAGCGGGTGGCTTAGAAGAAACATCATAAACCACTCTATTGACACCCGGCACTTTATTTATTATTTCATTAGACACCTTAGCAAGAAATTCATAAGGCAAACGAGCCCAGTCGGCTGTCATTGCATCTTTTGATGTTACTGCACGCAATGCAATTGTGTTTTCGTATGTGCGCTCGTCACCCATTACTCCTACCGACTGCACAGGTAGTAATATTGCTCCTGCTTGCCAAACTTCGTTATACAAACCTGCAGCACGTAACTCAGAAATAAAAATATCATCGGCTTCTTGAACAATGCGTACCTTATTAGGAGTTATTTCACCCAGAATACGAATTCCAAGCCCAGGCCCAGGAAAAGGGTGGCGATGAATTAAATTTGGCTGCATACCCAGCTCCAATCCAATCTTACGTACCTCGTCTTTAAAAAGCAACTTGAGTGGCTCACACAACTTAAGATTCATCTTTTCGGGCAAACCACCAACATTGTGATGACTCTTTATGGTAACTCCTGTAATAGAGAGTGATTCAATTATATCAGGATATATTGTCCCTTGTGCTAACCATTTTATATCTTTAAGCTTTACAGCCTCAGAATCAAAAACATCAATAAACCCTTTTCCTATTATTTTTCTTTTCTTCTCAGGATCGGTTACACCCTCAAGTTCTTTGTAGAAATAATTCTTAGCATCAACTCCAATTACGTGTAATCCGAGATGCTCATAATCCCTTAGAACATTTTCGAACTCATTTTTACGCAATAATCCATGATCGACAAATACACAAGTAAGATTTTCTCCAATTGCTTTATTTAGCAATACAGCTGTTACCGAAGAATCTACACCTCCCGATAGTGCAAGTATAACTTTTTCGTTGCCAATTGTTTCTCTCAATTCATGTACAGTTGATTCAATAAAAGAAGCAGGTGTCCAGTCACGTTTCATTCCACAAACTGTAAGGAAATTGTCTAACAAAGCAATGCCCTGCTCTGTATGAAATACTTCGGGGTGAAACTGAACTCCCCATGTCTTTTCATTCTTAATACTATAAGCTGCCCATTCTACATCTTCAGTTGAAGCTGCCAGGGTAAAATTCTCAGGAGCGTTTACAATGGTATCACCATGCGACATCCATACTTGGCTATTCTGCTTAAGATTTCCGAATAACTTGTCGTTTTTATCAAATATATTTAGATGTGCACGACCATACTCTCTGCTATCTGGTTGAGAAACTTCTCCTCCTGCAAGATTCACCATCAACTGTGCCCCATAGCAAATTCCCAATATCGGGTATTTACCTCTTATATTAGATAAATCGGTCTTGAATGCATCCTCATCATTAACTGAGAATGGGCTACCAGATAAGATAACCCCTTTAACTGAATCATCTCCAAAAGGAAATTTATTATATGGAACAATCTCACAATAGGTTTTTAAGTCTCTAACTCGTCTTCCAATGAGTTGCGTAGTCTGTGATCCGAAATCTAGGATTATTATTTTTTCGTGCATAATGCTTAATTCTATGTTTAAGAATGCAAAGATAAGAAAAGTATGAAACTGATTTATTTGAAAACAAGAAAAGAATATACTTTATAAGTTAATATGTTGTTCTAAATTTACTCTGTCGTATTTGTTTACTTAATCGTTTATACGTCTTACCTTACCCTAATATAAAAGAGCGTTATAAGAGCATGGTAAGAACAAGGTAATAGTGAGAGATGAGCGAAGTTTGAACAAAACAATAAGAATGAAGTAAATTTATTATTGCTTAGAGTTTTTTCTTATCTTTGAATTCAGAATTTGAGCAACATGAAATTGAAATATATATTATTTGTAATATTATTGGGCATTTTTCAGCAGTCGCTGTTGGCGCAGACATTAGATGATGCAAGAGAATGGTATCTTGAGGGAAGATATGCCGAAGCATTACCTGTATTCATGGCAGAATATCAGACTAATCAGAATGATGCTCCTCTTAATCAATGGCTGGGTGTAAGTTTATTTAAAACTGGTCGGATATTAGAGGCGGAGCAATATCTAAAATATGCGTCTGAGAAAAAAATTCCTGAATCGTATCTGTCGCTTGGTGAATTGTATGTTAGACTTTATAGATTTGAAGAGGCTGAGAAAGAATTTGAGAAATATCAGCGTGTCAACCGTAGAAACAGTGAAGCGCTTGAGCGTTTAGATTTGGCTCGTGAATACTCAACCAAAATTCAAAGAGCTGTAAATCGTGCAGAGGACATTCAAATAATAGATAGTTTAGTGCTTCCTAAGAAAGAATTTTTAAACGCATATAATCTAAGTATTACTTCTGGTTCTATAATGCCTATTAATGAGTTCTTCAAAGACCAGCCTCTTAATAATAAAACTCTGTTTCTAAATGAGAGGAAGGATAAAATATATTACTCTTCAGGTGAAAGTGACACTAACCTTTTTACAATGGAGAAGCTACTGGACACATTTGGTAATGAAAAACAGCTGCCTTCTTCTATTAACGACGCCGGTAGCCAGGCCTACCCATTTGTTTTGAGTGATGGACTAACTATTTATTTTTCTTCAACAGGACATGAATCATATGGTGGTTATGATTTATTTGTAACTAGATATAATTTGTCAAACGACACATACCTGTCTCCTAATCAATTGAATATGCCTTTTAATTCTCCGTTTAACGATTACCTAATGGTTGTGGATGAAGAAAAGGGTATCGGTTGGTTTACATCTGATCGTTATCAACCCGTTGACTCTGTTTGTGTTTACACTTTTATTCAAAATGAACGAATAAGCTTACTTGAAAGTGATGACTTCAACTATATGATAAGCAGGGCTAAAATAAACTCAATTGCCGACACATGGAAAGAGGGATACGACTATAATAATTTACGTATGTTAGCGCGTGAGAAATCAGAACAACTTGAAACAAATAGTGGTGATTTTGCGTTTGTTATAAATGACAATTCAACTTATCACACTCTCTCAGATTTCAGAAGCAGTAATGCTAGATCAATATTTGCACAAGCATTGGGCTTAGAACAACAACTTGAGAATATTGTAAATGAGTTGAATGAAAAACGTGAACAATACTCTTCAGTAGGAGGTAATAACAGTAGTCTGAGATCTTCTATTCTAGAGCTGGAAAAAGTCTCTGAGACATTATATCTTGAAACTAAGAGATTGAAAATACAGGCAAGGAATGATGAGATAAGAAATTACTTTAACTAAAAAATCGATATATGACTCTTCACATTATTGTTGTAATTTCTGTAATAGTATTGGGAATACTTTTTTTGCTGATTGAAATATTTTTACTTCCCGGTATTAGTATTGCTGGTATTGCCGGAGCAATATTCCTTGTAGGAGGAATTATTTATTCGTACATGTTTCTGGGTAGTACTGCCGGAAATATATCATTAGCGGCTTCTGCTGTAGCGCTTGGACTAACATTCTTTGGCCTTCTGAAATCTAAATCGCTGGACAGGATTTCACTTAACACAAACATTGATGATAAGGTAGATAATAGCTATTTACTAAAAATTGCAGCGGGCGACACAGGTGTTGCTATCTCTAGATTAAACCCTATAGGTAAAATATTAGTTAATGATATTATTGCCGAAGGTAAATCTTTTGATGGTGAATTCATTGAAGAAAACACTGAGATTGTCGTTACTAAAGTGGAAACATATAACGTTCTTGTTAAAAGAAAATAGTACTATTGTGTGCAATTATATACGCATATATTTAATAGTATAAATACAGAAACAACATATTATTAACTACCTAAATTAAATTATTATGGTATTTTCAGTTCCTCTTATTATTACAATTGCGGTAATAGTAATTTTTCTACTAATATTTTTTCATTACGTACCTTTCTTCCTTTGGATTAATGCACTTTCTGCAGGGGTTCGTATCTCATTGATTCAACTTTTTCTAATGCGTTTACGCCGTGTGCCACCTCATACAATTGTGTATGCAATGATTGAGGCTCATAAGGCTGGACTAAGGAGTATAACACGTGACGATCTGGAAGCTCACTATTTGGCAGGAGGCAAGGTTGAAGATGTCGTTCATGCATTGGTTTCAGCATCTAAGGCTAATATTGATCTTACATTCCAAATGGCAACTGCTATAGATCTTGCAGGACGTAATGTTCATGAAGCAGTGCGTATGTCAGTTAACCCAAAAGTAATTGATACACCTCCTGTATCGGCTGTGGCAATTGATGGTATACAGCTAATTGCTAAAGCACGTGTAACTGTACGTGCAAACATCAGACAACTTGTTGGAGGTGCAGGCGAAGAAACGATTCTTGCACGTGTTGGCGAAGGTATTGTTTCATCTATTGGTTCTTCAGTTTCTCATAAGTCTGTGTTAGAAAATCCAGATTCAATATCAAAAGTTGTTCTTAAAAAGGGACTTGATGCAGGAACTGCGTTTGAGATTCTTTCTATTGATATTGCCGATATTGATATAGGTAAAAATATTGGAGCGGTACTACAGATGGATCAGGCTCAGGCAGATAAGAATATTGCTCAGGCACGTGCAGAAGAAAGACGTGCGATGGCAATTGCTCTTGAGCAGGAAATGAAAGCAAAAGCTCAGGAAGCAAGAGCTAAAGTAATTGAAGCCGAAGCAGAGGTTCCAATTGCAATGGCTGAGGCTTTCAGAAATGGTAATCTTGGGATAATGGATTATTATAGAATGGAAAATATTCAGTCTGACACTGAAATGCGTGAGTCTATTGCTAGACCACAGGGTGAAAGCGGAAATAAAAATAATAAGTAAATAATGAGAATAATACCTGAATCGGAATTAATAATTAATTCCGACGGAAGTGCATTTCATCTTCATATTACACCTGATCAACTCTCTGATAAGATTATTATGATGGGTGATCCTGGAAGAGTGACGATGACTGCCTCCTTCTTTGATACAATAGAATGTGACGTTGAAAGTCGCGAATTTCATACAGTTACCGGTACTTATAAAGGGAAACGTATTACTGCGCTTTCTCACGGTATTGGTACAGATAATATCGATATAGTTGTTACCGAACTTGATGCATTGGCCAATATAGATTTTAAATCCAGAACGGTTAATGAAGACTTCAAACAGCTCACCATGGTGAGAGTGGGTACTTCGGGTGGAATGCAGCCTCACTGCCCGGTTGGAACCTATGTTGTTTCTGAAAAGTCTATTGGCTTTGATGGACTTATTCATTACTACAAAGACTCTAAAACTGTTAGAGAAGAAGATTTTGAAGATGCATTTCAGAAACATGTTAATTGGTCGCCATTCCACTGCTTACCATATGTAGTTAGCTCAGACGAAGAGTTAGTGGAGCGTATAGGTCATGACATGATTAGAGGTGTAACGATATCTGCTACCGGTTTTTACGGACCCCAGGGAAGATATGTTCGTCTGCCGCTAGCTGATCCAAACCTTAACTCAAAGATTGAATCTTTTCGTTTTGGGGAACACTCAATTACTAATTATGAAATGGAGAGTTCTGCAATAGCAGGACTATCTAAATTGATGGGACACAAGGCTATGACCGTTTGTACTATTATAGCCAACCGTGTTGCACTTGAAACTGACACCGATTACACAGGATCGATTGAAGATCTAATTAAAATTGTATTAGAAAGAATTTAGTTCTAAGTCTATCAAATTATAGAATGATGAGAAAAATTATATCCTTATTGCTGTTTGTAGTTAACTTGACTGCTTTTGCACAGCAAAACCCAGCACTTCCGGTTGACCCGGAAGTCAGAACAGGCAAATTGGAGAATGGTTTGACATATTATATTCGTCACAACAGTCTTCCAGAAAACAGGGCCGACTTTTATATAGCCCAACGTGTAGGTTCAATGCAGGAAGAAGATAACCAGGCTGGACTTGCTCACTTCTTAGAGCACATGGCTTTTAACGGGACAAAAAACTTTCCTGGTAAAAGAATGCTTAATTACCTACAAGACAATGGTATTAAATTTGGCACAAACATTAATGCTTATACATCTTTTGATGAAACTGTATATTATTTGACCAATATTACTACCACAAATGCAAATCTTATGGACTCTGCACTATTGGTACTTTACGATTGGTCGTCAGCCATCTCTCTTGAAGAGGAAGAGCTAGAGAATGAACGTGGTGTAATACGTGAAGAGTGGCGAACTAGAGGGGGTGCACAGCAGAGGCTATGGGATCAGTTATTACCGAAAATGTATCCCGATAGTAAGTATGCGCACAGAATGCCTATTGGTAGTATTGATGTTATTAACAACTTTAAACCCGAAGAGATTAGAGCATATTATCATAAATGGTATCGTCCGGATCTGCAAGGTATTATAGTTGTAGGTGATTTTGATGCTGATGAAATGGAACAGAAAGTAATCGACCTGTTTTCTACCATACCTCTTGATACAGATATAGCAGAGCGAAAATATTATCCTGTTCCTGATAACAAAGAACCTGTTGTAGCAATTGCTACTGATAAAGAGGCAAGAAGTACAAGTATTATGATGTTTTATAAGCATGATGCTATGCCTGATGAAATAAAAAACACTCAGGCCGGCTACTTAACTCAATATATATTAAATGCTGCTTCGGCAATGATGAATCAGCGATTTGATGAAATATTGCAGAAACCCGATGCACCTTTTACTTCTGCTTACGCATATGATGGCGACTACTTTGTTGCCAAAACTAAAGATGCATGGACTGTTGTAGCAGGAAGTGCCGAAGATAAGATTGAAGATGCACTTGCTGCTATGGTGCGTGAATCTGAAAGGGCTAAGCAATATGGTTTTACTGCTGGAGAATATGAGATTGCGAGAACAAATATTCTAAAAAATTACGAGGATTCTTACAACAATCGCGACAAACAGAGAAATTCTACTTATTCAAATGAATATGTAAGGGCTTTTACCGATGGTGAACCTATTCCGGGTATTGAGTTTGAATATCAATTTATACAAGCTGTTGCTCCTAACATTCCTGTTGAAGCTATAAATCAGACTATTCAACAACTTATTGGTGATGAGAACATTGTAATTGCAATTACTGGTCCTGATAAAGAAGAGTTGGTTTATCCTTCAGAAGAAAGCTTACTTGCAGTATTAAGTGAGGTGAAAAGTGAAACTATTGAGCCTTATACAGGCGAGGTTATTGACGAACCACTTGTTTCTAATCCTCCTGCACCTGGTAAGATTGTAAAAGAAGAAAGAGATGAAGAGCTGGATGCTACTGTTTGGACTCTTGCAAACGGCATTAAAGTTGTTCTTAAAAACACCGATTTCAAGAATGATGAGATACTTATGACTGCAAGTAGTGTAGGTGGTTTTTCTCAGTATGCAATGCAAGATCCGCTTAACAGTAAAATGATGGGGTCTATTATCACTTTGGGTGGTGTTGGGAATTTCAGTGCTACAGATTTACCTAAAGTTCTGGCAGGTAAGACAGCTTCTGCAGCTCCTTCAGTTTCGCTTACAACTCAAAATTTTAGTGGATCTTCTTCAATTAAAGATTTTGAAAGTATGATGCAGCTCGTTTATCTATACTTTACATCACCACGTAAAGATAGCGACGCGTTTTTGTCGTATGCTCAACGTAGAGAGACTGCACTCAAAAATCAGGAAGCTGAACCAATGGTTGCATTTAGCGATTCGATAAATTCTGCATTATATGGTGACAATCCTCTTTCGGTAAGAGTAAAAGCAGATGACATAAAAAAGCTAGATTATGATAAGATTATGTCTATGTATAAACAACTGTTTATGAATCCGGGTAGCTTTGTATTCACATTTGTGGGAAACATAAATGAGGATGAAGTGCGACCGGTTATTGAACAATATCTGGCATCACTGCCTGGTGAAGCAACTGAAGGTGAATTCATAAAAGTTCCAATGAATTTTGAAAAAGGGAACATAGAAAACATTTTCAATAGAGAAATGCAGAACCCTAAAGCATCTGTATTTAATACAGTAACAGGAAGTACAGAACGCACATTAAAGAATCAGATATTAATGAGCATGTTTGATCAAATTCTTGATATCGTATATACAGAGAAAATTCGTGAAGACGAAGGTGGAACATACGGAGTTTATTCTGGAGGATCAATTTCTCGATATCCAGAAGGTCAAACTATTTTGCAAATTATGTTTGATACAGATCCAGAAAAAATGTCTCATCTGAATAGTATTGTTCTTAGAGAACTTAATTTAATTGCAAGCGAAGGTCCTCGTGAAGGTGACTTTAGCAAGGTTAAAGAGTATATGAGCAAGAGCTACGATGAGAACTTGAAAGAAAATAGCTACTGGGCTAATACTCTTAACACAAAATATTTCTATGGAGAGGATAATCATACAAATTATTTGGAAATAGTAAATAGTATAACTGCAAACGAAATAAAGAAGTTTGCGGCTGATTTACTTGATAACGGTGATCTTAAAACAATTGTTATGTTGCCAGTTATTGAAGAATAACTCTTAGTTATACTATAACATAAAAAGAGGGTTTCACATTGTGAGACCCTCTTTTTTCGTTATAAATTTTAATAAGCAGATTTACTTATTAGTTTTTCTCTAAAATAGGTGTGTGATTATATTTAAATAAAATTGCAAAAAGAATAGTAACTACTAAAGCATATCCTGCAAATATGAACCAAACGGACTGCCAATCGCCTACCATAAGAGACTTAACCTCTCCATTTATTGTTACATCTTGCCACGAAGTAAATTTATTTACAACCATCTGCGCTCCCAGTGTTCCAATAGTAGCACCAATACCGTTTGTCATTAGCATGAACATACCTTGAGCACTTGAACGAATATGATGAGGTGTTTCCTTATCAACAAAAAGAGAGCCAGAAACATTAAAGAAATCAAATGCAACACCATAAACAAGCATTGAAGTAATTAATAGCCAAAGTCCTCCGCCAGGATTACCAAGCCCAAATAAACCAAACCGAAGTACCCATGCAAACATGGCTATAAGAATTACCTTTTTTATACCAAACCTACTTAAGAAGAAAGGAATTAATAAGATACAAAGAGCTTCGGAGATCTGTGATAATGATATAAGTATATTCGAGTGTTGTACACCAAAGCTATTAGCATACTGTGGAGCAGCTTCGAAGCTTGCTATAAATGGGTTGGCAAAACCATTTGTTATTTGAAGTGAAACACCAAGTAACATTGAGAAAATAAAGAAAAGAGCCATCTTTCTTTGCTTAAACAACTTAAATGCATCAAGTCCCAGTCGTTGGGCCAGCGTTTTATCGCTTGTATCTGTACTAACAGGGCAGTTAGGTAGAGAGAATGAATATAACCCTAGTAGTACTCCAATGAAAGCACTAATAATAAACTGCATTGATGTTGTTTGATAACCTAAAATATCAACAATCCACATGGTACAGATAAACCCAATTGTACCGAATACACGTATTGGTGGGAATGCTTTTACTGTATCTAACCCCGATCTGTCGAGAATTGTGTATGCAACAGAATTGGATAGTGCAAGAGTTGGCATATAAAACGCAACACTTAATGTATAAAGTGTAAAGAAAATTGGAAATGAAACATTCACTCCGCTATTAATAGCATATAACCCAGCTGATGCCATAAAGAATGCAGCAAGAAGATGACAAACACCTAATAGCTTCTGTGCAGACACCCATCGGTCGGCAATAATGCCTATAATTGCGGGCATGAATATTGAAACAATTCCCTGAACTGAATAAAAAATACCAATATATGCTCCCATGCCTGCCGGTCCGAGGTAACGTGACATGGATGTAAGGTATGCCCCCCAGACTGCGAACTGGAGGAAGTTCATTACTATAAGACGATTCTTCAAAGACATGATTATTAGTTATATTGTTTGTTTAACTGTAATTAGCTCTTCATGGACATCAATTGGGTTATCTACTCAACCATGGTGCTGGATTAAGTTTAGTAGTTTTTTGCCATAACTGAAAATGCATTGTAGACACTCCAGTATCAGGATCTGTGTATATTCTACCTAACGATTGACCTGTTTTAACCTTATCTCCTTGCTTAACGAAAAGGTCGAATATATTTGCATAGAAAGTATAATATTCGCCATGCCGAACTATTACGCAGGTATTGGATCCGGGAAATGAGAATATCTTAGAGACTTCACCATCAAAAACTGATCTTATATCTGCTCCTCTCTCTGCCTGAATGTCTATACCATTACTATTGGTTGTGATGTTCCACTCTCTATGCTGTTTTGTTCCGAAATTGCCTACCACTGATGACGCACCTGCAACTGGCATTGGCAGCTTACCCCTGTTTGAGGCAAAGTCTTTAGATAGATTAAAACTTTCGGTTGAAGCAGTACTAGAACGAGATTCTATTCTGGGAGATGCACTTTTACTTGGACTAGCCTCTTTCTCTTTTACAGCTTCAGTTTCTTCAATTTTATCTGTCTCTTTTTCTGATTCTGCCCGTTTAGCAGCTTCTGCTAATCTTAAAGCCTCTGCCTCACGCTCTTGTCGTGCCACTTCTTCTGCAATAAGTTTCTCAATTTGATTATTAAGCTGATCATCTTGTCTCTGTTTATTCTGTAATTCTTTTCGCAACTGCTCTTCTTTACCTCTAACCTGTGAAACCTCTAACTGATAAGTTTTCTCTTCACTTTCGAGTTTAATGCGCTCTTGTTGCATAGATTCTAAGACTTTTAGCTTATCTACTTTAGCTTGTGCTATTGCATTTTGTTTTTCTGTAATCTCTGCATTCTGCTTTTTAATTTCCTCGGCCTGTGATTTCTGCCATTTAGAGTATTCTCTTAGATATTGCATCCTTCTAAGAGATTCACCAAATGACTTGCCTGACAGAATAAAGAGTAATTTGTTTTGATTAAACTTCTGATTAACCATCCCTTTGATGGCATCGGCATAATTATCCTGTTTATTCTTCAACTCAACTTGCAATCTCTCAATCTCTTTTTGAAGTCGTGCTTCTTCTCGATTTAAAGCTTCAACCTCTTTTCTCTGTACATCGATTAACTCTCTTCGTGAAGAAATTTGTTTATTAATAAGATTAATTCGATCTAGAATTGTTGTTGTTTGCTTCTTAACATCGAGATAAAGCTTGTTAGTATTTCTTATATCTTCCTGAATTGCCTGTCTTTGTCTCTGTAAATTCTCTATCTGTTCTGTTTGAGAGAAAAGAAAGCTAACGAAAAATAAAAATATCGATATGAGAATTGGTATTTTCATTGATCTGGTGCAATAATTTTTAGAATATCAGCAATCGCAACTTTCCTATAACCATTTGGAATACTTATTGATATACTTATGGGCTCATTAATTTGAATTCCAGAAAACTTTAATTCTGAGTCGAGCTTTCTTTTTTCAGTAGATATGGAAGCCATCATTCGATGCGGAAAAACAGACTCTGTTATTTCAGCAAATTCATCATATGTCCACTGCAAAGAAAGCTGGTCTTGAGAATGCAACAAATGTGTAAAAGTAATCCTATCATCGCCATTTGCGGTAAAAGAGTAATCGATTCCAGATTCGAGATCTTTAGATATTATATAATAATTAAGATCTGATGTACGAGTATATCTGAATAATCTATAGTCATTATATTCAGCCCTGTTTTTACCTGTTACAAAGAGAGCATTAGTGAGCATTGATTGCATGGTATAAAAATCGAATCCTACAGGGTAGTGCTCTTTTAGTGAAGTTATCGTTTCCTCAACATACCTCTTATTCATTCTATCTAGTAGCACAACTTTATAAGGATCGATATAAAATCTAAACATCTCTACTCCAAACAGAGGTTGCACCGAAATCTGAATAGCACTGTCTTTTACTATACGCAGTATTGCTTTTGAACTTAATGTTTTTGAACCACTGGTTATATTAAGATTTAATCTTGAAGAAAAAGTAGAGTAATTTAGACTACTGGATATGATATCGTTAAATAGCTCACTGTTTGCTTTTTCTTCTACAGGGGTTGTAGAGTATACAATCTTATGCTTTGGTTTACAAGCAGTAAAAAGCGCAGCACTAAGCAGACAAAAAAAGAGCACAATAATATATATCGGTTTTTTCATTTTCATTATAATTTACCTCTTCTTATTTTTCGCTTCAGATCCTTAGAGTCTCCACCCAAATCTCTAGCTCTTTTCCACTGTTCAATAGCTTCCTCTTCCTCCCCAGTTTTGAATAAAACATCTCCATAATGCTCATATACTTCTGCAGATGGTTCTGTTTCATATTCGATTGCTTTTTCGATATATATCCTTGCCATTACATAAGACCCTTGCTCATATAATATCCAGCCATACGTATCGAGATAAGTTGGGTTTAGAGGTTCCGCTTTAATAGTAATTTCACTCATCTGTTCAGCTCTATCTAGGTCTCTATTATTTAATGACAGATAATAGCTATAATTGTTTAAAACAGGGAGATTTTGAGGATTTAGTTGAAGTGCTTTATCGTAATTCTCAAAGGCCAAGCTTTCGTTACCAAGATAATAGTTTATATCGCCTATTTGACCGTAGAAGTCTGACTCTAAAGCAGGATTATTGAATCTTGCATTTTCAATTCCTTTTTCGAAAACAGCGAGTGCCTCTTTATATTTTTTTTCTTGAAAATTAACAGCTCCCAGATAATAATAAAATTGTGGTTCTTGAGGTAGATACTCCAATGCTTTAGATGTAATCTCTCTTACTTTTTCAAAATCCTCCTGAGGCAGAGCAGCTCTAATTATCTGTTCGTATCCTCCAGGATTATCAGGGTTATCTTTAGTGAATATTTCAAATTGTTTCACCGCATTCGTATAATCACCCTGCAAAGAAAGAACATTACCGTAGATAAGGTTTATTTGAGTATTATTAGGGTGTTGCTCAAATAGTGACTCAAAAAGAGGATTGGCTTGTTTCAGGTCTAAACTATTTTGTTGTAAAACCCCCAAATACCTGGTAAGTAGTTGAATTTTAGTATCAACCTCCATGGCAGTGCCAGTTATTGCATTTCTCAACTCATTCTGTGCTGCTTCGCTATTGCCAGTTCTTTCGTAGTAGTTAACCATAGATAGTATTAGAGCTGGATAATCTGGATCGATTAATTTTGCTTGATCATAATAAATCAAAGCTTTATCCTTTTGATTATCATCCATATAAAGATCGCCCATGAGTATGATATACCTAGAGTCCCCAGGATTTTTATCAATAATTTGCTGAATTTCTTCAAATGCTTTTTCTTTATTATCTATTATTGAATAAAGCCTGAATTTATTAAGTGCCAATGCTTCGGATACTCCTACACTTTTTTCAAGTTCATCTAGAGCTTCTATTGCTTTTTCTGTCTCACCGTTATCTGCAAACGCATTAGCCATTTCAAAGAGAAGCTCAGGTTTGTCAGGAAATAATTCTAGTAAATTGCTATAAATATCAACCACGTCTTGACTCAAATTCATCTCCTTACTCATGTTGGCAAGGAGCATACCATAATAGTAGTTTGATTTATCGTAATTTACTGCTTTTTTATAGTACTCAAGCGCTTTTTCTTTCTCCTGAAGAACACTATAAAATGCTCCTAGTTCTACTAAAACATTAGCATTAGTTGAATCCAAAGCATAGCAATGTAGTAGTAAATCTAATGTCTCACTGTATTCACCTTGAGCTTTTGAGTTTAAAGCTTCATAGAAGTAATAGTCAAATTTCCTATCGTTATCGTCACTCTGCGCTTTAACAGACAACGGTATATTTACAAGTGTAAGACAAAATATTATTATAATATATATCATTATTTATTATATTTTGCCTGTGTGTCCAAATCCTCCCTCACCACGTTCAGTTTCATCGAGTATTTCAACTTCACTCCATTCAATCCTTTCATGCTTAGAGATGACCATCTGGCATATTCTTTCACCATCATTGACAGTAAATATTTCATTAGATAAATTCACTAAAACCACTCTGATTTCACCTCTATAATCGGCATCGATAGTGCCCGGTGCATTCACTATGCTAACTCCATGCTTTACAGCCAAACCGCTTCTTGGTCGAATCTGCGCTTCGTATCCTTCCGGAAGCTGAATATAGATACCGGTTGGTATTAAGGACCGTTCCAATGGGAACAATTCTATCGGTTCTTCTAAACAAGCTCGCAGATCCATACCTGCCGCTAAAGCTGTGGCATAGCTAGGGAGAGGGTGCTTGGATTTATTTACTATTTTAATTTTCATACAATTGATTCATATTCTTCTCTAGTCACTTTATATTAAGTGCTATCGTTGCAAATTATACTAAGAGCGTATAATAATATTTGATTATGCGAATTTATACAATTCTGAGGAATTAACACTCAATTTTTTAAACTTTAAGCCAAAAACCATATCTTTGTTATTATGAGCGAACATGATGATCTATTAGAAAGACTTAGGCAAACATTGAATGAACAAGGGATAAACTCTTTTCATATACTTGAAGATTTAGTGCCTCTGGATGTACAAATGGATTATTTCAAATACTTTGATAATCTTAGAAAAGAAAAACCAACTTTCGACAGAGATGAGGAAATATCAGTTTTATTTTCTCCGGAAGAAGATATTGTAAGGAAGAAAAAGAGTTTAACACTTTTGGCCTCCATCCCGGATGTTGTAGCATACCGATCAATTGAAACTTATCACAGTAGTCCAGCCGACATAGAACTGGCACATTGGTCATCAATGGCTCTTGTTAGTAGCCGAATTATACTTACATCAGACCTATCTGGACAACAACAGATATATATATCATCGGGATTAGGAGGACAGGATAATAAATTGAGGTTTTTCTCACTTTTCACTACAAATAATCGCCAAGAATTTACAGAGTTGCAAAAAGAGATGATAGAGCGTGAGTTTACATTTCATCTCAAAACTGCTAAAGTACAGATAGAAAATTTTGAAATAAAAAACAACTACTTTACTATCTTATTGCTGTTCCCCTTTGATGAGGATGTAAGGTCAAGATTAAACTCTGCCGTTGAAGAGTGTAACCAATACGGCAATTTTCTAGACCCAAAATACCTTTTCACTAACGTTAAAATATTAAACGATAAAGAGATTGGAACCTTGATTAGTAAAAAATAACTGACTTGCATCCCCTTTAGTCACAATAAATAGTATATCAAGTAGTATAAAACAGCATTCAATAGTTTAACTTGAGCTGAGAACTTTCAGCTCATTATTTCGTTTTACTGATGTTATCACTATTTTTGTAGCAATAATATAACACAGAATGAGCGAATCAAGTAATTTAATGGAAACACTTGGAATAGAATTTAAGAGTGTTTCTAGAGGAAGAGTGGAAGCCGTTATGCCTGTAGATAAACGAGTATGCCAGCCATTTGGTCTATTGCATGGTGGTGCTACTATTGCTTTGGCAGAGTCGGTTGCAGGTGAAGGTTCACTCTTTTTATGCAAGGAACATGAAATACCGGTAGGAACACAGGTTAGCTGTAATCATTTATCTGTTGCCAAGGAGGGTGAGGTGGTTAATGCTATAGCCACATTATTACATTATGGAGCAACCACGCATGTATGGAATGTAGACATCAACAACTCTGAGGGTAAATTAATTTCATCTGTTAGGGTTTCAAACTTGATACTTAAGCATAGATGACACTACACAATAACTCCCAAAAACTCGATTTTCTTATTGAAAACAATGCTAGCTTTGCAATTTTCAGGCTACCCGAGGCAACCGCGTATAACTTTGTTATGCAATGTGAGGGAGAACCGCAACTTTTATACGACTTCGAACAGATTAGTGGAAAAAATGGATATGTGATTGCACCTTTTAGAATATCGCAAGAGACTCCAATAATTTTAATTCGTCCCGACTGTACTAATCTTGATGAAGTGAAATCAACAGATAAGCATATATCGGAAAGAATTGTAAAGGAAAAAATTAACAATATAGATAAGAATGAGTATAGTAAACTCTTTCGTAAGTTTTATAAGCCTCTTAGTGATGGGACATTGAAAAAGATTGTACTATCAAGAAGCAAAACACTAACCAAAACTAAGGGCTTCTCGGCAGGTGAAGCATTTTTTAGAGCCATTGATAAATATAAACACTCTTACGTTTATCTAATTCATACACCTATAAGCGGTACTTGGCTTGGGAGCACACCCGAAATGTTACTTTCGGGCACAAATAATGTTTGGCAAACGGTGGCACTTGCCGGTACTCGTTATCCTAATAAAGGTAATGTATCGTGGGACGACAAAAACCTTCGTGAACAACATCTTGTAACTTCTTATCTGTTAAATCAGCTCTCAACATTTAATATTTCTCCAGAAATAAATGGTCCTTACACCACCAAAGCTGCCAATCTTGCTCATTTGCGTACAGATCTTGTATTTAAATTAAAAGAAACGGCTAATCTGGGTATACTTATAAAATCTCTTCATCCAACTCCGGCCGTATCAGGACTTCCAAAAGAGTATGCTTATAAATATATTGATGATCATGAAGGATATAATCGAAAGTATTACACCGGCTTTCTTGGAATGATTGATTTGAACAATGAGACAAACATATACGTCAATCTTAGATGTATGGAAATAGGCAAAAGTTTACTTACTTTGTTTTCCGGAAGTGGTTTAGTTTTATCTTCAACCTCAAGAGATGAATGGAAAGAGACGGAGCAAAAACTAAAGACAATGGCTAGTATTGTTAATTAAGGACTAAAGATGTACTCAGATAAAAAAAATGTTTTAGAACTTGTTGCGTTGCTTAAGGCACATGGTATCACAAATATTGTGCTATCTCCAGGCTCACGTAATTCACCATTAATTCATTCGTTTGCAACAGATAGCTACTTCTCCTGCTATAGCATAGTAGATGAACGCAGTGCTGGCTTTTTCACATTAGGTATAATTCAAGCTACGGGTAAGCCTGCAGCAGTATGTTGCACTTCAGGAACATCTACACTTAATCTTGCTCCTGCAGTTGCCGAAGCTTATTATCAAGAGTTGCCACTCCTTGTAATAAGTGCCGACCGCCCACTTGAATGGATTGGTCAGATGGAAGGACAGACTATATCTCAGCCCGGAGTATTTGGTCAAATGGTTCACCATTCGGTACAGCTTCCTATAGTTAATAACAATCAAGAGTTATGGTATTGCAATAGATTAATTAATGAAGCCATAATAAGTTTGGATAATGGGGTTAAAGGTCCGGCTCACATAAACATCCCGTTAGAAGAGCCACTTTTTAATTTTACTACAGAGCAACTTCACAAAGTAAGAGTAATTAAACGTGCATCGTTACGTTATTACATTTCGGAACATGAAAGATTTGCTGAACGTTTTATTAAATATTCAAAAAAAATGATCATTGTGGGACAACTCCCACCCGAGAATAATATATCTGATTTACTAAAAAGCTTAAGTGAGAAACATAACGTTGTAGTGCTTTCAGATCATCTTTCAAATTTATCAGTTGATGATAACCCACATTATGATTTAGTGATTCGAACAACTTCAGAAGCAATGCTCCATGATCTTGCTCCAGAGCTTCTTATTACACTGGGTGGTCATACTGTATCAAAAAGAATAAAACAGTTTATACGTACATGTAGTGTAACTGAGCATTGGCATGTAGCATCTTCAGGAAATGTTGTTGATACATATCAGCAGCTCACAGACATTGTAAAAAGCGACAATGAAACGTTTCTTACATATCTTAATGAAATACCTCCTATCCAAAATGAGAACAGAAATTTTAAGGTATTATGGAAAGAAAAAAGTGCAACACTTGTAACTCCTAAGGTAGAATTCTCAGACCTTACTTCAGTTGGAATTTTATTGAGCTCTCTACCAGAAAAAACTTCTATCCATTTTGCTAACAGTAACTCTGTTTATCTGTCGCAGTTATATAATATTCCAAATTCAGTATACTGTTTCAGCAATCGGGGCACTAATGGTATAGAAGGCTCGGTTTCTACAGCAGTAGGTTATGCAGCTGCATCTGAAAGGCTTACTGTTTTGCTTACAGGCGATTTAAGCTTCTTTTATGACATAAATGGTATTTGGAATCGTCATATCTCAAATAATTTACGTATAATGATTAACAATAATGGAGGTGGTGGAATATTTGATACTCTACCTGGATTAAATAATTCTGAAACCCTTACAGATTATATTACTGTTAAACATAATACCTCGGCAAAGAGTTGGGCAGAGCAACAAGGATTTAAATATCTTTCTGCTAAAAATGAAGATGAATTAAGGTACAATCTACCTGCTTTTTTAAGCACAGACAACACTGCTCCAATAGTAATAGAGGTTTTTACATCTATAGAAAAGAATAGCAAAGAGATTAATTCGTTTTATCAACAACAAAGAAAATAAATAATTATGACTCAAAGGAATTGGAAAACAATAAAAGAGTATGAAGATATTCTATTTGATTACCATAATGGTATTGCACGCATTACTATAAATCGACCTCGTTATCGTAATGCATTCACTCCTACTACAACAAGTGAGATGAGTGATGCTTTACGTCTATGTCGTGAAATGGAAGAAGTTAGTGTTGTGGTTTTAACAGGAGCCGGAGACAAAGCGTTCTGTTCGGGAGGTGATCAAAACGTAAAGGGTAAAGGAGGCTATATTGGCAAAGATGGTGTTCCCCGCTTGAACGTATTGGATGTACAAAAACAGATTCGTTCAATACCAAAACCTGTTATTGCAATGGTAAATGGTTATGCCATTGGTGGAGGGCACGTTTTGCATGTTGTGTGCGACCTTTCAATAGCTTCAGATAATGCAATTTTCGGGCAAACTGGTCCTAGGGTTGGCAGTTTTGATGCCGGATTTGGATCTTCATACCTAGCACGTATAGTTGGTCAGAAGAAAGCGCGTGAAATATGGTTTCTTTGTCGCCAATACTCTGCACAAGAAGCCCTTGAGATGGGTCTTGTAAACAAGGTAGTTCCTTTTGATAATTTAGAAGATGAAGTTGTTGAATGGGCAGAAACAATGATGAAGCATAGTCCTCTTGCACTACGTATGATAAAAGCCGGACTTAACGCTGAACTCGATGGTCAGGCAGGTATACAAGAGCTCGCTGGAGATGCAACTATGTTGTACTACTTAACAGAAGAAGCACAGGAAGGCAAAAATGCATTTCTGGAAAAACGTGAACCTGATTTCGGTAAATTCCCTAAGCTTCCTTGATTTTTTCTATTTATACTAAGTATTTCACCTAATGTTTAAAATCAAGATCATTCCTCACACTCTTAAGTTCAAAAACCCTGCCGGCACTTCACGCGGGGTTTATAATGAGCACAAGGTGTGGTACCTTGTTTTTATTAATAGAGAAAATCCCTCTCACTTTGGTGTTGGGGAATGTGCTCCTCTTCAGGATTTAAGTTGCGATTATAATGAAGATTATGAAAAACAGTTAATATACTTTTGCAAACAGACTGAACAGAAGCAGTTGGTTGACATCAATATTCTTAGAAATTATCCTTCTATATTATTTGGAATGGAGACTGCCATGCGCCACTATCAGCAACAATCGTGGATGCTCTGGGATACCCCTTTTAGCAAAGGAGAGGCGGGCATTACTATAAATGGACTTATATGGATGGGGAATTACTCTGAAATGATACAACGCATTGAGAATACTCTAAAAAATGGCTTTCGTTGCATCAAAATGAAAATTGGCGCAATAGACTTCAATAAAGAGTTGGAGATACTTAGATTTATAAGATCACATTATCATTCTTCCGAAATTGAAATTCGTGTTGATGCTAATGGAGGTTTCAATTATGCCGATGCATTAGAGAAACTTAAATCCCTTGCTGAGTTAGATATCCACTCAATTGAACAACCAATACAAACTGGGTTATGGGAAGAAATGTCTTTATTATGCAAAACCTCACCTTTAGCTATTGCTTTAGATGAAGAGCTTATTGGTATAAACGATTATGAAGAAAAAAGGAGTTTACTGAAGAAGATAAAACCACAATACATCGTACTAAAACCATCTCTCCATGGGGGAATTAGTGGATGCGAAGAGTGGATAACAATAGCCAACGAGTTAGATATATTGTGGTGGGTTACCTCTGCACTGGAGTCGAATATCGCACTTAATAACATTGCTCAATGGTGTGCTACCCTGAATAACAAACTACCTCAAGGGTTAGGCACTGGATCACTATACTCTAATAATATTTCTTTGCCTCTAAATATTGAAGGCGAACAGTTGTGGTTTAACCCCAACGGATCATTTCCCGATTTAATCACTTTTTATTAATGAATAAAATACAGATTGAAGGAAAATATTTTAATAAAGGGGATTTCATTAAAGATCATATACCCACATTCTTTGATGAGAGTTCTACTCGCAAGAAACTTTATTTATTCTTAAAGGAGTGGTTCTCTCCTGGTGATATAGTTAAATTACATACATCAGGCTCAACAGGCAAACCTAAAGAGATTTTGGCACATAAAAGTCAGATGTTACAAAGTGCTGCTATGACTTGTCGTTTCTTTAAACTAGATAAAAATGATAAGGCACTATTATGTCTTTCTACCGATTATATTGCCGGAAAGATGATGGTAGTGCGCGCTATATATAGTGGAATGAATCTTTACCCTGTTGAAGTTACCGGCCATCCACTCTCAGCAACTTCAGTAACTTTTGATTTTGCAGCAATGACACCACTTCAGATATATAACTCGCTGTCTACTAGAATAGAGATAGATAATTTGTCTCAGATAAAAAATGTCATAGTTGGTGGTGGATCAATAGATTGTGACTTAGAAAAAAGATTAAAAAGTTTCCCAAACTCTATTTATTCAACATATGGAATGACAGAAACCCTCTCTCATATTGGATTAAGGAAAATTAATGGTGATGATGCAAGCTTAGATTATACACCACTCTGGGGCATCGATCTTATGATATCTGACAATCAAACTTTAATAATAAATGCACCTCATATTGCAGATGATATCATTGTAACTAATGATGTAGCCGAAATTAATACTGATGGCAGCTTTAGGATATTTGGAAGAATAGATAATATTATAAATACAGGAGGAATTAAAGTTCAGATTGAAGAAGTTGAACAACAACTAAATCAATACATAAAAAGCAATTTTGCAATAACTTCTATACCCCACCCTAAACTTGGTGAAGCAGTTGTCCTTTTAATTGAGGCCTTAAATCACCAAAACATTAATGGTGATATAATTAATGAGATCAATAATATAACACCTCAGTACTACAAACCTAGATATATTTACACTGTAAGGGCGATACCAATGACCAATAATGGCAAAAAGGACCGTCGAGCAATAAAAGAACTTGCTTTAAAAAGTTTTAATGAAGATCTAATTTGAACAGAAAAGACTATTCTTTATCTTTTGGTCCACGGCGCAATTTAAGCACTTTCTTCCCTCCACCGCTTTCTTTGTTTGGCTTACGCGAATCGAATCCCCCGCGTTTATCACCATCTTTTTTAAATCTATCTTTTCCTGAATAGCTCTCTCTGCCCGATTCTCTGAAAGGCTTAGCCGGGCGATCTTTACTTCTTGCATCAAATGATCGACCACCTGTACTTTTGCTTCCTCTATAGTTTTTATTATCTGAGTTAAATGTGCTATGATCTCTATCGGATGAAGAGTCCCTGAAGGGTTGAGGTCTAGATTCTCTGTCAGAAGAAGAGTCTCTGTAGGTTCGTGGTCTAGATTCGTTATTGTCTTCCCTTCTTTTAAATGAACCCTCCTTTTTCCAATCACTTCTTGGGCGGTCCGAATCACGAGTAGGTTGCTTATCTTCACCTTCACTACGTCTCGATCTGCGATAACCTTCTCTTGAATTTCTTTCGTTGTGATAGCTATCTCTTCCACTAGGTTTTGAACGATAAGATGAGTCTCTGGACTGCTCATTTCTCTTTCCCGAAAATATCTCATACTCGCGCATTTCACATTCAAGGGAACCGTTATAAAGAAAAAAGCGTCTTGTATGTTTTAATCCTATGGCATCAAAAGATTCTTTATGATAACTTAAGATATAAGCTTTAAATCCAGCGAACACATGTTTAAGACGCTCACCAATCATAGAGTATAACTCTTCAAGTTCTTCAACTTTAATTCGTTCTCCATAAGGTGGATTTGTTATTAATACACCTTCTTTTGCTGGAGCTTCGGTATATTGTTGAAAAGGCTTAACGCTCAGTTCAATATATTTTTTCAATCCCGCATTTTTAATATTCTTCTCAGATATCGAAATTGCTTTTGGCGAAATATCAGAACCAATTATTGGGAATTTTAATTCTGTTAAGCCTGTATCCTCATTATAGAGATCACTAAAAAGATCGCTATCAAAATCATTCCACTTCTCAAAAGCAAATTGCTTCCTGTGAATGCCCGGAGGAATTCCGAGAGCAATCATAGCAGCTTCAATAAGAATAGTTCCAGATCCACACATTGGGTCAATAAATGCTGAATCTCCACGCCAACCCGATTTAAGTACCATACCAGCAGCAAGAACTTCACTTAGCGGGGCTTCTGTTTGATCTAGTCTATAACCTCTTTTATGTAAAGATTCCCCAGAGCTATCTAGGGATAGTGTACACTTGTTATGAGAAATATGAATATTGAAAATAAGATCCGGATTAGACACACTCACCGAAGGTCGTTTTTCGTATCTCTCCATAAACCAATCAGCAATAGCATCTTTCACCTTATATGTCACAAACTTAGAATGTGTGAATATATGAGAGAAAACAACTGCATCAATTGAAAATGTTTTATCTAATGATAAATAATCATCCCAATTTTGTTGTTTTATAGCTTCGTAAACCTCATCTGCAGTCTCAGCTTTGAAGTTATAAATGGGTTTAAGTATGCGTAAAGCGGTACGGCAATGAAGATTTGCCTTATACATAAGAGCTTTATCACCAGTAAACGATACCATGCGAGTTCCAATCTCCACATTATTTGCTCCTAGTTCAATAAGCTCTTCGGCCAGAACATCTTCCAGTTCGGCCATTGTTTTGGCAATCATTTGGAATTCTCCGGGATTTAATTCCGGCACTTTCACATCATCAATAATATCGTTTTCTTTCATCCTCTTCTAATAACCCTCTTTAAAAATCGTAATATATTTATAGTGCAAAGATACTCTTTTTGAGTTACAACCTAACTTTTATTTTTCTCTCTTTCGATTCATTTCCAAAAGCATCTAAAGCAGTTACTAAGTATGTATATCTTCTGTTTCCACCCTCATACGGAAGAATAAAGAAGTTTTCGGGTGTCACTGATAAGATATTTTCTGCTTTGCTCAAGTCTATCTTTTCACCTTCTCTAAAACGATAAATTACGAATTTTTGTGCAGTCTCGGGATTTTGCTTATCCCTATTATGTTCCCAAGTTAGAAAATGCATATCTTCTGTAAATACGTTGGTAAGCTTTTTAACTCTATCGGGTCTGTCATTATGTAAATGAGTATATGCGGGTATTAATGCTTTAGTTTGGTGAATATCACTCTTGAGTATTTCTGCTACTCCTTCAAAATTATCTAATATTTGATATCCATACCAGTAGCAATTACCATGGACAAACGACATTTCACGTGATTGCCGAATCTTTACACCTAATTCATTCCTATCAATACTCCTTTTTAAATCTTGCCCTATATATAGATGTTGCTCAAAATTATTTGCATTCCACCAATGCAATAAAGTGGTATAATCTGCTGCGCTATGCCCAATCTCCCAATATAACTGAGGGAGGTTATAGTCTATCCAGCCCTTTTCAACCCAAAGTTTAATATCGGCATATAAATCATCGTAATTTTGCAAACCATTAGTCACGCTACCTCCACTGTCGCTTCTCTTGTTGCGATAAATACCAAAAGGACTAATCCCGAATCGCACCCACGGCTTAGTAGCAGCTATTGTCAACTTTAGCTGCTGAATAAGAAGATTTACATTATTCCTTCTCCAGTCGCCCCTCTGCCCCTCAGAAAAACCCTGTGAGGCTGCATACATATTAAAGCTGTTGTCGTCTGGGAATGCCTGTCCCATAATTGGATATGGATAGAAATAGTCATCCATATGAATTGCATCTACATCATAACGAGAAACAATATCTCTCACTACCTCACTTATATAAGTTCTATTTTCGGGAAGACCCGGATCAAAAAACAGTTGATTACCATATTGTACAAATCGCTCAGGATATCTATAATAAATATGATCTGAAGCAAGAACATTGCTCAAACTGGTCTTTACTCTATAGGGATTTAACCATGCGTGCAGCTCCATTCCTCGCTTATGGCACTCTTCAATTATGAAAGCAAGAGGGTCGAAATTGGGATCATCTGGTGCTTTACCCTGAATCCCTGTGAGATACCTGCTCCAGGGCTCAAGATTTGACTTATAAAAAGCATCCGCTTCGGGGCGTATCTGAAATATTACAGCATTAACTCCCGCTTCATCAAGCTTCCTTACCATCTCAGTTAGATAGTGCTTCATTGCAGAACTATTCATCTGATAATAACGCGATTGCCCAACTGTTTGTATCCATGCACCCCTAAACTCCCTTTTAGGAGTTGCATCGTAATGTTTTGTTAATGCTGTTCTTGAAGAACCACAGGAAGAGATAATTATAATAAAAAATAAATAAATCAGATACTTAAATTTGTCCATAATTTTGTTAGAAGCAATTTTTTTACAAATCAATAAATCTACCATTTGCAGTGCACTACGTTAATTAAGGCGTGAAAATAAAATCATCTGTCCCAAGGAGGTCGTCAGCTAAATATTGTTTTGGATATATAACAATGCGACTGTGATTTGGGAAACGGTTCTCGATCTTGGTTGGTAGGTTATCTAATATCGGAATATGAGATATATACCCAACATGAGCAGAGATTAATATAATAAGATCATCCTCTTTTATCTGATCGCAAAAAGCCATAGGGTTTTCCCATTCGGTAAAGGGCTTGAAGGTACTACTACCTGCTTTCTTTTGATCCGATATAACCCTATGAGTTTCCGGATCACCTAAATGTAAAATAGGGATAGATAATTCCGACGAAAGTTTAGATATTTTGTTTATCCATAAAGAAAAACCAAATTCTTTTTCTGCCAATGGAGGAGAAAGTACAACTATACGTTTATGGGTAAGTAGTTTTTGTTCAACATGGCATACAAACATGTTCTTATCTAGATTCTTAACAATCATATCCATTCTTTCACCCAAAATCTTATCCCACAAACCCGCCTTTCCGGGCCAACCTAGAACAACCAAATCGGTCATTGTTTCACGTGCAATTCTTACAATACCATCTGAAGGGTTATGATCTATGGTTGTTATTATATCAACATTAACCTCAGCTGCAGTTGCTGATGAAATAAATTCTTGTAACTGTTTTCTGAAGCTCACAATATTTTTTTCGGCCTCTTCATTATTAGGTAATACACCTAGAAGTGATACAGAGTTTACCGACTTTTTATCTTTTAGCAATAGCGCCAACTCTACGTGGTAACCAATATTTGAAGGATTGGCTATGGGCACTAAAATTTTCTCTTGCGCAAAATCACCCATCATTGCAGGTGTAAGTGGATCGTTTTCTTCGCTTATTGCAATCTTTTTTGCGGCCTTCTGGGTAAATACAGTGGCTACCAGGCAGGTAATTAATATTAGAATAATGGTGCCATTTAATATATACTCATCAATAATACCAGCTTTATACCCTACAAGAATAATTGCTAGAGTAGCAGCAGCATGAGAACTAGTAAGTCCGAAAATCAAATTTCTTTGCGTAATAGAGTATTTAAATGTTTTTTGTGTAAAATAAGCAGCCAGCCATTTACCCAATAAAGCAACCAGAGTAAGTGTAAGTGCTACTATAATAGTCTTGGGACCATTAAATACAATTGAAAGGTCTACAAGCATCCCTACCGAAATAAGGAAGATAGGAATAAATAGGGCATTCCCGAAGAATTCGATACGGTTCATTAATGCAGAAGAGTGAGGAATAAGGCGGTTCAATGCCAATCCTGCGGCAAATGCTCCAATAATTGGTTCTATACCTCCCAATTCCACAAGAAATCCAGAGGCAAACACCACAAAAAGTACAAATATAAAGTTGGAGTATTTCTCAGAGTCGGCGCTCTTAAAAAACCATTTGGCAATACGTGGAACTAACTTAAAAATAAACAAAGAAAACAATACAAGCGAGGTAATAAGTTTCAACAAGAAGAATAAATTTAGTCCTCCACCACTGTTCGAAAGTATTAGTGCTAGAATAATAAGCACTGCTGTGTCGGTAAGAATAGTTCCACCTACTGTTATTGCAACTGCCTGATTACGCGACACTCCTAAACGACTAACAATAGGATAAGCCACAAGAGTATGAGTTGAAAACATACTTGCTGTAATAAAGCTAGCGTTTATATCGTATCCCAATAGAAAATAACATACAGGGAATCCAATAAGTAGCGGTATTATAAATGTATAAAAACCAAATGTAACACTCTTATTTCTGTTCTGTATAAATTCATTAAAGTCGAGTTCCAATCCCACTATAAACATAATATACAGTAGACCAATTGTTGAAAACATCTCAACACCTGCATTCGCACTATCAATCCAATTTAAACCGAATGGCCCAACTATAACACCTGCAATAATCCACCCTATTATACTTGGAACGTTTAACCGCTTTAGCAGTATGGGGGCAATAAGTATTATAAATAGTAGAATAGCAAATATTAGAACCGGGTTATGTAGCGGCAATGTAAACTCATTTAATGATAAAGAAAGGATCTTAGTCATACTTTTCTCTTTTTGTGTTCCCGTTTATTTACAGGAAGCGCAATTAGCTGATTTTTGAACAAAAATAATTAAAATATTTTGATTTAATTGACAGCAACTCTCTTTTTTGGGGAGTCTAAAGTGATTATCTTTGCAAGTTACGTTATACGAAAGACATGTTTAATTTATGAGCAATCACAAGCAAATTGAAATAAAAGGTGCTCGCGTCAACAATCTTAAAAATATTGATGTTAGCATCCCACGCAATACTTTTACTGTAATAACAGGACTTTCCGGATCAGGAAAATCATCTTTAGCATTCGACACATTATATGCCGAGGGTCAGCGTCGTTACGTTGAGAGTCTTTCGGCATATGCACGCCAGTTCTTAGGTAGAATGAATAAACCCGAGGCGGATTACATAAGGGGTATTCCACCTGCAATAGCCATAGAGCAGAAAACAACATCTCGTAATCCACGCTCAACCGTGGGTACATCTACCGAGATATATGAGTATCTCAGACTCCTTTACGCCAGAATAGGAAAAACAATATCTCCAATATCTGGGGTAGAAGTAAAGCGTCACTACGTAAAAGATGTTATCGATAAGATGTACGAATACAGAGAGGGAACCCGTTTGGCAGTGCTTTCTCATGTTCAATTGCGTAACAACAGAAATCTGAGAGAACAGCTTGAGATACTTATGAAAGAAGGTTTTACTCGTGTCGACGTTGGAGAACAGTTTTATCGAATTGATGAACTATTAGAACAAGAAGAGTTACCTTCTGCTGAAGAAGTACTACTGGTTATCGATCGCCTCTCATGCTCTTCTGATAAATCTTCGGTGAATCGTTTATCTGACTCTGTTGAAACAGCATTTCACGAAGGTGATGGTGAGTGTATCATAAGGTTTTGGGGTGAAAACGGAATGGAATCATTTTCATTTTCAAACAGGTTTGAGGCAGATGGAATTACCTTTGAGGAACCTAATGAAATGATGTTTAACTTTAACAGTCCGGCCGGCGCATGCCCCAAATGCGAGGGCTTTGGCAAGATAGTAGGCATCGACGAAAATTTGGTTATTCCAGATAAAAGTCTTTCCGTTCAGGAAGAGTGTGTAAAGTGCTGGAAAGGTGAAAAAATGAGCGAATGGAGACAATATTTTGTAAACAACGCTTATAAGTCAGACTTCCCTATTCATCGTGCCTATTATGATTTGAACGAAACAGAGAAGGATATCTTATGGAACGGCAGGCACGATATGGATATATACGGCATCAACGATTTTTTCGAGATGCTCGAGAAGAATCTTTACAAGATACAAAACCGGGTGATGCTGGCACGATACAGGGGAAAGACAGATTGCATATTGTGTAAAGGTACACGTTTAAAGCCCGAAGCTTTGTATGTTAAGGTTGCCGGCAAATCAATTGCAGAGTTAGTAGTGCTGCCGATATCCGAGTTGAGAGATTTCTTTTTCAACCTCAAGTTAGATGAAACAGAAGCTGTTATAGCAAAGAGACTCCTTATTGAAATTAACAGTAGACTACAATTCTTACTCGATGTTGGGTTGAGCTATCTTACACTAAACAGGCTCTCAAACACCCTCTCTGGAGGAGAAAGTCAACGAATAAACCTAGTTTCATCACTTGGGAGTAGTTTGGTTGGCTCTTTATATATCTTAGATGAACCTAGTATAGGGCTGCATTCACGCGACACCAACCTTCTCATACAAGTTCTTAAAGAGCTTAAGAACATTGGAAATACAGTTGTAGTTGTGGAGCATGACGAAGAAATTATAAGAGCAGCAGATTATATAATTGATATTGGCCCCAAAGCCGGAAGATATGGGGGTGAGGTAATGTATCAGGGTGTTGTATCTGAGCTTGAAAAAAACAGCGATAGTTTCACTGTTAAATATCTTATAGGTGAGGAGCAGATTGAAGTTCCAGAAACTCGTCGCAAATGGAATAATTATATTGAAGTAAAAGGTGCAAGACATAACAATCTTAAAAACATTGATGTTAAATTCCCTCTAAATATTATGACAGTGGTAACCGGTGTTAGTGGTTCTGGAAAATCATCACTGGTTAACGACATCTTCTTTAATGCATTACAGCATGAATACAAAGGCACAGCACTTGAGAGGGCCGAGTTTAATGGTATCTCTGGCGATATAAAACTAGTAAAAGCAATTGAATTTGTTGATCAAAATCCGCTTGGAAAATCGTCACGATCAAATCCTGTAACCTACCTTAAGGCATATGACGAGATTAGAAAGCTTTATGCTGCTCAACCATTATCGAAGCAACTAAATTTCACTCCTGCATACTTCTCTTTTAATGTTGACGGGGGCAGATGTGAGGAGTGCAAAGGTGATGGCACCATTACCATTGAGATGCAGTTTATGGCAGATATCGAACTGGAATGCGAATCGTGTCACGGCAAGCGATTCTCTTCTGAGGTGCTTGAAGTTGAGTATGAAGGAAAAAATATTTACGACATACTTGAGATGACAGTAACTGAGGCATTAGAGTTTTTCAATTCAAAGAAAGGAACCACAGAAAGAAAGATTGCAAAAAAGATACAACCACTGCAGGATGTAGGGTTAGGGTATTTAAAACTTGGACAACCATCTTCTACCCTTTCGGGGGGCGAAAACCAGCGCGTAAAACTGGCATTCAACTTAGCTGAAGAGAAATCCAAACCAACCATCTTTATATTTGATGAGCCAACAACCGGACTACATTTCCATGATATTAAAACATTGCTAAAAGCATTTAATTCGCTTATCGATCGTGGCCATACTGTTATAATAATAGAGCATAATATGGATGTTATTAAATGTGCTGATCATATAATTGATATAGGTCCCGAGGGAGGAAATGCCGGAGGCTACATTGTATGCGAAGGCACTCCCGAACAAATTGCAATGAATAGTGAGTCACATACAGGTCGTTTTCTTAAAGAAAAATTATAGATAAATCGGGTTCAATCTCCGCACTTTGCTATTACCAAACACCTACCTTGCTCTTATATCGCTCTTTTAAACCTCATAACTAAAAGAGGATGGTAAGAGTAAAGTAAAAAGTGGAAGTACAGAAGGTTATAAGATATTACGCAGAATCCAATAGGTAAATACTAAAATCAAAACAATTAACGCAGACCACCTACCGAAGAATATCTTCTCAAGTTGTGGATGACGCAACTTTCCTCCAAAATACTGGAGGTATACACCCAGGAAAATATAGGGCAGCACTACAACCATAAATGCATTGTATCTAAACGCAGCTCCAAAATTAAGGTGTATCAACTGATGAATTGCTCTTTGCGAACCGCAACCCGGACATTCTAATCCTGTTGCCAATAAAAAAGGACATTTTGGAAATAGAGAGTGTGTTTCGGGATCGAGAATGTAAAACATATATAGTGCTGCTATAAGCATTAAAGTTATAGCAGCACCTAATGCAATTTTTAATCCTTTACTCAAAGTATATCTTAAAAATTATACCCACTTGCGTTGTTCTCGATAATATTTTCGAGATAACCAGGCATGGTACCTGATGCCATTAATATAATAGTTATAATTAAATAAAGTAAGCCTGCACCCAATGCTAAAAGGGTCCATAACTTAGCTTTATTGGCTGCCGCCTCTGCTTCTGCATATCTCTTGTTATAGTATAGAGAGTCAACTCTGGCTGCGTACACAATTCCTACGATACCAAAAGGTATGCAGCATAAAATAGTTACAATAATTGATTGCCAAAGCCAGTTCGATGGTTTTAACGGAGGGATTTCGTCTTTTTGAGAAATATATTCACTTTCTGATGGCGGAGCAGGTATTTCAGGTGGAATTGCACTGTAGCCAGTAGAGTTGTCTATGTTATTATTATCTTCTGTATTACTAATGTTGTTTCCGTATGGATCTTCCATTTTATTTGCTATTTAAAAAAACATAAAATTATCTATCTTCAAAAGTTTCTCATACTCATTAAATCAAATACTCCCGACATAGTTAAGCCTAGCAGACCAAATATTAATATAAATGCAATAATAATTAAAATTATCCAACCTACAAATATCCAAAGTGCAATTTTAGTCCACTTCTCTGCCGAAAGAGATGCTTCTTCTGAGGCTCTGATGTCGCCTCTTGAGAAATGCGAATCTACCTGAGTAGAATATACAATTGCAATTATTCCTATTAAGCTTAAAAAACTTCCACAGAACACAAATGGTAGAAGTGTAACTAAGAGTGATTCAATCAACCATGATTTTGGCTTTTGAGCAAAAGAATTGGTTGCCTGTTTCACTTCCGAATAATGCTGAGTTGTTGCTACGTAAGGGGGCTCGAATACAGACTTTAACTCCTCTACCTCATCGGCCCTTTTCCATTGCTCCATTCCTTGTGTCCACACTAAGGTGTCACGTCTGATTTTTTCTCCTCTGAGCTCATCCGGAGTAAATGTGCCTCTCTGCTTTCCAGTGGCGTCAATAAAAAAATAGTGATTCATAGGATGTGTTTTTATTTGTAATTACTTGAATCGATTTGTATTCGGCGGATAACTTTTTTGTTTTCATCGTTATAAACATATTCGATTGAAACATTGTTTTCTTTAAAAAAAAGCAATTGAGGGTTTGTTCTAAATTCTTGCCTTATATTATCTCTCAATGAACTTTCTACCTCCTTGATAAGAGAATCTGGGTTTTGAGTGTTTAGCACTGTGTAGTTATACTGAAAGATATTTTCATCAGTAACTGTAGCGTTATCGAAACGTGTAAAATTATCGAGCATTACGGGTGTAGACTCATTTAGATTGAGAGCCATTTCAGTTAGTTTTTTATGTATAGCCTTCTTATCTGAGTCACATTGAGTGATTAGGATTGAAGATAAAACGATACTTAGTATCAAAAAAGATTTTCTCATTTTCTAATTTTAATGTACAAATATAAAAAAGTTTTCAAGAATATTAATAACTAAAAATTAATTTGGCAGAATGTCTCGCGACATCCTGCCAAACATGTTAACCTTAAATCTAATACTATTATGAAAAAACCACGAGACAAATATAAAAAAGAATTTAAAACAATCCAAACTTTTTATATAAAAAATCAAAAAATATTTGCATATGTCAAAACGAAACCAAAATCAAACATTAGGTAAACCAATTCCTGTTAATTTGCAATACAAATCTAATGCATAAACATCGGTCATACCTGAAATATAGTCGATTATGGATTGAATCTTTCCGTATAGCGATTTAGAATCGATATCATACTGCTCAGGAATTCGGTCTAAAAGTAATTTCGAATATGAATGTTGCGGATTTTTAACAGCATTTATGAAACTGTCGAGTAAAAAACCTATAATTCGATACCCCGCTAATTCTACATCTAAGACATCCTTAGATCTGTAAATATTTTCTGCTGCAAACTTAGAACAAATGTTATATGCATTTTTATATTGCTCGGGAAGCATTTTTATAAGCGACCCATTGAAACTGCCACTAAGAATATTGTCTTCATTTTCCATGAAAATAGCAGAACAAGCATCAACAAGAAGCCCTATCACAGAAGCTCGAAGATATGAAATTTGTTCGTTCACATCGGTTACTAATGATAGTGTATTTAAACGGCGTAATTTTCTCTCTTCATCAAAAAAATTAAGCATCAACTCCTTTGCTTTCTCTGTTGAAACCAATTGTAGTTTATGTGCATCTTCTATATCCATTACCTGATAGCATATATCATCTGCTGCCTCTACAAGGTATACAAGTGGATGCCTAACGTACTTAAGTGGATGGTTATTAACCTTTACTATTCCGAGTTCGGTTGCAATTCGTTTATAATCTTCTTCTTCAGAGGCAAAAAAGCCAAACTTGTTTCTTCCTCCACTTAACTCAGACGAGTATGGATATTTTACAATTGAGGCTATGGTTGAGTAAGTCATGGCAAATCCGCCTTTTCTTCTTCCCCTGAACTGATGCATTAACAACCTTATTGCATTTGCATTACCTTCAAAATAGATAAAGTCGCTCCATCGCCCCTTTTCTTTATCAATTAATGGTTGCAAATATTTACCTTTCCCCTCAGAAAAATAAGTTGAGATGGCCTCCTCGCCAGAGTGTCCAAAAGGTGGATTACCAAGGTCGTGTGCCAGACATGCAGCTGAAACAATTGATCCTATTTCTTCTAAATGAGCATCTGTTTGGGGATGTTTCTTGCGTAGTTCGCGAGCAACATTTTCTCCTAATGAGCGGCCAACACTCGACACTTCCAGACTATGTGTAAGCCTGTTATGAACAAACACACTGCCTGGCAGCGGAAATACCTGAGTTTTATTTTGTAGCCTACGGAATGGAGAAGAGAAAATTAACCTATCGTAATCTCGTTGATACTCTGTTCGGTTCTCTATATTACCATTTTCGTAATCCTCCATTCCGAACCTCTTAATTGATAGTAGCTGTTCCCAATTCATGCCTATTTATTATGGTTATATAGGCAAAGATAAGACAAAAGTTTTATACCTTTATTGGCTTGTCAATTGTTATTAAAGAAGGGGTTGACAAATTTTTCTAAATAATATCAATAAAATATAGATAGTTTGTCCTCAAATAAGATTAAATTTGTCTCTTCTTTTAGGAAAGAACTACAACAATAAAGGAATGACAGACATTATCAAACATGAATGTGGGATAGCAGTTATAAGACTACTTAAACCTCTTGAATATTATTATAATAAATACGGATCTTGGCAATATGGGCTCGATAAGCTATATCTTCTTATGGAGAAACAGCATAACAGAGGCCAGGAAGGGGCAGGCTTGGGAGCTGTGAAGCTCGAAGCATCACCCGGCAATGAATTTATATTTAGAGAAAGAGCGTTGGGCTCTGGGGCAATACCTGAAATATTTTCGAAGGTGCACTCTTTATTTTCTGAGTTTAAGCCCGATCAATTAAAGGATATCGATTTTGTAAAAAAAACAGTTCCATACGCTGCTGAGCTATTTATTGGCCATTTACGATATAGTACCACAGGAAAAAGTGGACTAACATACGTACATCCTTTACTAAGACGTAACAATTGGGCATCTAGAAGTCTTGCTCTGGCTGGCAACTTCAATATGACAAATGTGGATGAGATGTTTGAACAACTTCTAACTGAGGGGCAGCACCCAAGAGATTATGCTGATACGTTTGTAATGCTCGAAACATTAGGACATTATCTAGACAGGGAGGTGCAATATCAGTATGACAATATTGACAAACAAAACATAGAAGGTCAACAGTTAAGCCACATTATTGAAGATAAGCTTGATATACCTTTTTTACTTAAAAGGGCATCTAAGCAATGGGATGGTGGTTATGCGTTGTGTGGCCTGGTAGGATGTGGTGATGCTTTTGCTTTTCGCGATCCGTGGGGAATAAGAACTGCTTTTTATTATCATGATGATGAGGTGGCTGTAGTGGCCTCTGAGAGACCTGTAATTCAAACTGCATTTAATCTTAAAAAAGATGATGTGCATGAACTTCAACCTGGCGAAGCTATTGTTATAAAACGCAATGGCAATATCAGTCTGAAACAGATCTTGGAAAAAAAGGAGAAGATTACGCCATGTTCTTTTGAACGTATATATTTCTCAAGGGGATCTGATTTTGATATTTATCGCGAACGAAAGAAATTAGGCGAACTGCTTGTACCTCGTATAATTGAGGCGATTGACGATGATTTTGACAATACGGTGTTTTCTTTTATTCCTAATACGGCAGAAGTAGCATACTACGGTATGCAGCAGGGACTTGAGGATCATTTTAACCATAACAAAGCAAAAACTATACTCGAGAAGGGAAGCTCTCTGAGCAAAGAAGAAATTGACTCGATCCTTTCTAAACGAGTTAGAGCAGAGAAAGTAGCTATTAAGGATATCAAGCTTCGTACATTTATTGCTCAAGGAACTTCAAGAAATGATCTTGCAGCTCATGTGTATGATGTCACTTACGGATCGTTAAGGAGAGGGGTAGATAATTTAGTGATAATAGATGATAGTATTGTTAGAGGTACAACTCTTAAACAGAGTATTATAAAGATACTTGATAGGCTTGAACCAAAAAAGATTATTATTGTTTCATCTTCACCACAGATTCGCTATCCCGACTGTTATGGTATCGATATGTCGCGAATGAGTGAGTTCATTGCATTTAAGGCTACAATAGAGCTTCTTAAAGAACGTGGTATGCAAAATGTGATAGATGAGGTTTATGAAAAATCTGTTGCACAAAAAAATAAAAAGAAAGAGGATATTATTAATTATGTGAAAGATATTTATGCTCCATTTAAGGAAGAAGAGATATCTGAAAAGATTGCACATATGCTAACTTCAAAAGATATAAAAGCAAACGTGCAAATTGTATTTCAAACAATTGAAGATTTGCACAAGGCTTGCCCTAATCATAAAGGGGATTGGTATTTTTCTGGTAACTATCCAACTCCTGGGGGTAACAGGCTTGTAAATAATGCTTTTATTAATTACATCGAAGGACAGGAACATAGACCTCAACAGTTTAAGCTAAAATTCACAAATTCCAGTCAATGATAGAACGTATTATCATATTAGAAAATATTGACCCCATAGTATTTTTTGGTGTAAACAACAGTAATATACAGTTACTTAAAACTTTATACCCTAAACTTCGATTAGTGGCTCGCGGAAATGTGATAAAAGCAGTGGGAGAAGAAGAGGAGCTGGTGGAGTTTGAGGAGAAGATACACGAACTTGAAAAGTTTAGTGTAGAAATGAATTTATTGAAGGAAGAGGATATAATTGATATTGTTAAAGGTAAATCTCCAGCTGTAATAAATGTTGATAACCTCATTATACATGGTTTAAACGGTAAGCCTATTTTAGCCCGCACAGCCAATCAAAAGAAGTTGGTAGAGGAGTTTGATTCAAATGATATGGTTTTTGCAATAGGACCTGCAGGTTCCGGTAAAACATATACGGCTATTGCACTTGCTGTTCGTGCTCTTAAAACAAAACAGGTTCGTAAAATTATCTTGAGTAGACCTGCTGTTGAAGCAGGTGAGAAGCTTGGTTTCTTACCTGGCGATATGAAAGATAAAATTGATCCTTACCTGCAACCTCTTTATGATGCTCTGGAAGATATGATTCCGCCACTTAAACTTAAGGAGTATCTTGAAAATAAGATAATCCAGATTGCTCCTCTTGCATTTATGCGTGGTAGAACTTTAAATGATGCTATCATAATACTTGATGAGGCACAGAATACAACTAAACCCCAAATTAAGATGTTTCTTACTAGATTGGGTATGAATGGTAAAATGATAATTACTGGAGATATAACTCAGATTGATTTACCACATTCACAACAGTCGGGATTAGTTCATTCAATGAATATACTCCGCAATATTAAAGGTATTGGCACTGTAGAGTTTAACAAAAAAGATATTGTTCGTCATAAGCTAGTTCAAAGAATTGTAGAAGCTTACGAAAGGGAGAGTACTTCTCATGAAAAAAAAATAGTTGTTAACAATAAAGCTGATAATTTGAGCAACAACAAAAATGAAGAAAATAATAACTACGAAGTGAATAAATAAAATAACATTATGGAAGCTTTAACAAAAACTAATTATAATTTTTCTGGTCAAACAAATGTATATCACGGAAAGGTGCGCGATGTTTACACAATTGGAGAAGATACTCTGGTTATGATTGCTACGGACCGAATTTCAGCATTTGACATAGTACTTCCCAAAGGTATCCCTTTTAAAGGACAGGTATTAAACCAAATAGCATCTAAATTTCTTGATGCTACTTCAGATATCGTTCCTAATTGGAAACTAGATACACCTGATCCTATGGTGACAGTGGGTCATAAATGCGATCCTTTTAAAGTGGAAATGGTTATTAGAGGTTATATAACCGGCAGCGCCTGGCGTGACTACAAAAAAGGAGCAAGAACTATTTGTGGTATTCCCCTCGCTGAAGGGCTTAGAGAGAATCAGAAATTTGAAACTCCTTTAATTACTCCTACAACAAAAGCTGATGAAGGTCATGACGAAAACATATCTAAAGAAGAAATAATTGCACAAGGGCTTGTTAGCAGAGATGATTACGAACAGTTAGAGAAATATACATACGAGCTGTTTAAAAGAGGAACCGAAATGGCTGCCAGCAAAGGTTTAATTCTTGTAGACACTAAGTATGAGTTCGGTAAAAAAGATGGTAAAATATATCTGATTGATGAAATACATACACCCGATTCTTCAAGATACTTTTATAGTGATGGATACTTAGAGAGATTTGAAAAGGGTGAAGAGCAAAAACAACTCTCAAAAGAGTTTGTAAGAAAATGGTTAATGGAAAACGGTTTTCAGGGACAAGAGGGGCAAGAAGTGCCTGAAATGACAGAAGAGTATTGCCAAAGTGTTTCGGAAAGGTATATTGAACTATATGAAAGGATTGTGGGTGAGAAGTTCGAAAGAGCAGAAGCCCAAAATATTATGGTACGTATTGAAGATAATATCATTAAATATTTAGATAAATGAATTACAAAGTTGAATCAGTAAACCCATACGACTCGGATAGGCCTAAAAAAGAACAGATTATTGAGATGTTTGATAATATTGCTAGTAAGTATGATAAGCTTAATGGGGTATTATCGCTTGGTATGGATGAATACTGGAGACGTGAAACACTTGGTGTTTTGAAGAATTATCCTCATAATCATATTTTAGATGTTGCCACAGGCACAGGAGATTTTGCTATTCTGGCTCACAAAATTCTTCAACCTGAATCTATAATTGCTATAGACATTTCTGAAGGGATGATGGCTGTGGGCGAAAAGAAGGTTAGAGAGAAAGGATTGGAAGATGTGATTACTTTTGATAGCCAAGATTGCGCTAACCTTAAATTTAATGACAATAGCTTTGATGCTGTAACCTCTTCTTTTGGTGTACGAAACTTCGAGAATATTGATAAGAGTTTTCAAGAAGTACTTAGAGTTTTGAAACCTGGAGGTGTATTTTTGTTCATTGAACTTACAAGACCAGAAAAAAGTCCAATTAAAGAGCTATATAATACTTATACAGAACATATAATGCCCTATTTGTCTGATATGTTTTCAACTGAACAAAAGGCTTATAACTATCTGCCGAGTTCGATAGAAGCATTTCCTCAAGGCAGAGAGATGATGCTTATATTAAAGAATAACGGCTTTAGAAAGATTCGCCTAAGAAGGCTTACTTTGGGCATAACCACATTGTATATTGCAGAAAAATAGTATTATGGATTGTTATGGATTAATCGGTTTTCCTCTGACTCACTCATTCTCGGCTCAGTTTTTTACCGAAAAATTCAGACTAGAAAATATTGATGCTGAATATCTGAATTTTGAAATTGAGGATATCCTCGAGATTCGAAGAGTTATCCTTTTCAACCAATATCTTAGGGGGTTGAATGTAACAATTCCATATAAAGAGAAAGTTATACCATTTTTACACAAGTTGTCACCGGAGGCAGAAAAGATTGGAGCTGTAAATACCATAAAAATTGATAGGGTTAAGGGTGACATGTATTTTTATGAGCTTACCGGTTATAATACCGATTACATAGGTTTTAAAAATTCTTTATCTCCTCTCATTAAACCTGAAGTGCATAAAAAAGCATTGATACTTGGGACTGGTGGTGCATCAAAAGCTATTGCGTATGCTCTAACAAGTATGGATATTGAATGGATTTGTGTATCACGTAAAAAGGGGGAAGGACTAATTAGCTATGATGAACTTACATCGGATATTATGTCTGAGAGTAAACTAGTAATCAACACTACTCCACTTGGAACTTATCCTGATATAGAAAATTGCCCTAGCATACCTTATTCATTGTTAACAGAAGAGCATTTACTTTATGATTTAGTGTATAATCCTGAAGAGACTCTTTTCTTGAGAAACGGACAAAAACATGGGGCTGGTATAAAAAATGGAAAAGAGATGCTTGTGCTACAGGCTCTGGAGGCTTGGAGAATTTGGAATTTTGAATAAAAAAAAGTCTGCCCTCCTAATTATCACATTTAAGAGGGCAGTTATACTATCTCAGGTCATCAAAAGTAGACTAAATTGACCAGGATAAAAATAGAGGTGCAATAGTGTAGTTTGTTGCATTACTTACCATTGAGGTAATTGAGTTTCTATATTTTCACTTTCAATATTTTTTACGGCATCTTTGTTTTTTTCGACTTTTTCACCGTTATCATTTAAATACACTTTCTTTGTTGACTGATCATCTTTCTTTATTAATACAACTTTTGTAAGCTGCTTTTCAGTGTTGTATTTTATAGACTTCACATCATACTCATTTGCAAGTTCGTTGATAGATGCTTGTACCTTTTCATTTAAATCTTTAAGATCTACTTCAACAAAACCATCATTCTCTGTTACGATAGATATAGTAGGTTTTTCGCTTGCATTTACATTATTAAGGTTTGTCATTAAAAACATGCCAGCAATAACTGCAATTGATAAAATCATT
>Ga0209075_1000095_pt1 | contig 72613 bp, 67 predicted proteins | sample Stecom2011_FD_187523 | JGI IMG/M metagenome (GOLD analysis project Ga0209075, IMG submission 187523) | Agricultural soil microbial communities from Utah to study Nitrogen management - Steer compost 2011 (SPAdes) (version 2) | ecosystem: Environmental > Terrestrial > Soil > Agricultural land... | reverse complement strand
ACGCTCGGGGTTTTTTTATGCCTATACATACCCACTATAAGTACTTCGAATAGCCATTTCTCTTGTTTTTTTTGATGATTACTCTAAAGTGCGTAAATGATATGTTAAAAAAGTAATAAAAATAATATTTATATGCACAAGGAGAGAGTCTCATGAAAGTATCCAGATTACGGATCGCAATTTTAACAGCTTTGACTCCAACGCTATTAACTGTCGCGCCGGTGGCTGCGCAAACTCAAGACGAGGCCATTATCGAAGCAGAAGAACGTATTCAGGTTGTCGGTTCTCGACTATCTTATCGCACTGCAACCGATGGTTCTGCGCCAGTTGATATTATTTCAGCTGAAGATCTAGCTGCTAGTGGTATTACGGAAACAGCACGTGCACTGCAATATGCTGTGCCCAGCTTTAACTTCCCTACGTCTTCAGTGACGGATGGTTCGGATGCAGTGCGTCCTGCGTCACTACGTGGTTTATCCCCCGACCATACGCTGGTATTGATTAATGGTAAACGCCGCCATAGCAGTGCCTTAGTGCACTTAAATGGTACTACCGGGCGTGGCAGTTCAAACGTTGACTTAAACGCCATTCCGATTTCCGCAATAAAGCGGATCGAAGTGTTACGCGATGGTGCAGCAGCATTGTACGGATCTGATGCTATTGCTGGTGTTATTAATATTGTCTTAAAAGACCAAGATGAAGGTGGCAGCATCAGTGTCAATGGTGGCCAAACCTTTGAAGGGGATGGTGAGCAGTATAAAGTTCATGGTAACGTTGGGCTACCTGTTGGCCAAGCGGGCTCGCTAACCTTGGCTGCGGAATTTCATCATAAAAATAAAACTAACCGAGCAGGCTTAGATCCGCGACAACAATATCCACTGGTCGATGGTGAACCAGATCCACGTGAAGCAACCTTTGATCGGTTGAATCATCATGCTGGTGATGCGTCGTTTGAAAATACTGCGCTGTTCGCTAATTTAAAAGTGCCGTTATCTGGTGAAAGCATGTTATATGGTTTTGCTGGTTATAGTGACCGGACCTCACAATCTGGTGCTTTCTATCGTCGTGCACTTGATGAGCGTAACCTCATTGAAGTGTACCCTGATGGCTATTTACCACTATTAACCCCAGAAACTAAGGACAGCAGTTTAGTCGGCGGCTATCAGTTTAAATTGGGCGACTGGGACGTTGACGTCAGTGCCGGAATGGGGCGTAGTGAGTTCCAGTATCGTCTGGAAAATTCATTAAACGCTTCACTTGGACCGAACACCCCAACGGAGTTTGATGCCGGTACCTTGGTGCTCGATGAAGTTAACGCATCGATTGATTTTCAGCGATTTATTCCGTTTGCGAATAACTCTGATTTGTCTATCGCGTTGGGGTTAAGTTACCGCGAAAATAGCTATCAAATCAAAGCAGGTGACGAAGCTTCGTACGTGAATGGTGGCTACGATAATCGTCCAGCAGGAAGCCAGGGTTTTACCGGATTTATGCCGGAATCTGAAGTAGATGAATCGCGGGACAATATTGGCGCTTATATTGAGTTTGAAAATATGCTCACCGACAACTTTCAATGGGGAGCTGCCATTCGTTTTGAAGATTACTCAGATTTTGGCAGCAATACCAGTTGGAAACTATCGGGACGCTATGACTTCACCGATAATTTTGCCCTCAGAGCAACGGCGAATACCGGTTTTCGTGCACCCAGCGTGCAACAAATTTACTTCACCAACATTTCTACCTTATTCGTGAACCGTGATGGCCAATTAGTACCCGAGCAATCGGGAACCTTTAATAACATCAGTCCAGTTGCCCAAGCATTGCAAATTGGCGCATTGCAACCTGAAGAGTCGCAAAGCTTAAGCATGGGTTTGGTGTGGAATGGTGATAATGATTTGACGTTAACTGTTGACGCTTTCCGTATCGCGATTGATGATCGGATTATTCTATCAAGCTCCCTCATTCCAACTGATTCGCCTGCAGTTGCTGATGCACTAGCTGCAGCTGGAGCAGATAATGCGCGCTTTTTTATCAACGCAGTCGACACCACAACAACTGGGGTTGATGTGGTGTTAACTAAAGATTTCACGCTGGATCGAAGCGATTTACGGCTACAAATGGCATATGGGTACAATAAGACGAAAATCGATGATGTACATTTGCCTGCGATCCTTGATGGGTTGGAAGCAAAGTTGTTTGATAACGTTGAACGTACCCGTATGACTCGCTCTGTGCCACGCCACAGTGGGTCAGTAGCCCTTTCCCACCGTTTTCAAGATGTTGAAACGCGGCTAGCATTTAATTACTTCGGTGATTATATGTTGGAGAACAATGCTGGTTTACAAACCACCTTTGGCGGCAAATGGATCACTGATCTTTCTGTGCGTTATCACCTAACTGATCACATGAATGTGAGCGTCGGTGCACAGAACTTATTTGATGTGTATCCTGATAAGCAAGATCCATCAAACCAGTTTAACGGAATCTTTTTGTATCCTAACACCAATGCTCCATTTGGCTTTAACGGTGGTTATTATTACGCTGAGTTTTCCTATACTTTTTAGCCGCGTTCCGTCTACGGACGTTGGTCTAGAGCACTAATATATTGCAAAAGCCACCACCTCATTAGGGTAGTGGCTTTTTTTATGCGCTCCTAAGCCGCTAAAACCCACGCTTTTATAAACTGGCATGGATCTTGCTTAAACCATAGTGAAGTTAGCAACGACTACAGTCAGGTATTTTAAATGAATGAATGGATGGGGACAGCACTATGAAACATAATCATTCGTACGTGTGGATTATCACGGGCGTGATTTTGATGGTTTTTTTTCACGAAGAGATATTTAGTTTAATAGGTAGCATTATTGGCTTTATTATCGGTATTGGGATCACCGGTTTGTTAGTGCTCGGCTTAGCATTTGGGGCCTTTGCCTTGGCATTATTTATTGGTTGTAGTGTTGGTGTGGCACTGATTATTGCAGCGGTTGCTTTAGTGTTCAGTTTATTTGGCTGGTTGCTGCCGTATTTACTGATTGGTTTTGTAGTTTATTTGCTAGTTCGAAAAAAAACGAATACTGTGTAGGGGGTTTCATTAACGCTCTGGAGTAAGTTATGAAAATCTGGAAATATCTCGCACTTCTCGGTTTTATCGTTCCCGCACAACTGCTAGCTGCACAAGTAGAAATTCACAATCCTTGGCTGAAGGAAACTATTCCTGGGAGTGAAAATGGTGCCGCTTATTTAACGATTACTAACGTTGGCCTTGAACCTGTTGCTATCGTCGGAGCATCGACGCATGCGGCTAGATTGACTGAAATCCATCAGCATCGGATGGCCGATGGCATGATGGTGATGGAACGATTACCACAACTCACACTTCAAGCAGATGAAACAGTAGTGTTCCAGCCTGGCGGTTACCACTTAATGTTGTTCGGTATTAATCGGCCGTTTAAACCAGGCGATACCGTGGAATTTATATTACAGTTTAATGATGGAAATGAGGTACCATTTACTGCTGAAGTACGTTCAATCCACGAGTAAAGGATAACATCATGAAAAAGCTAGCCATTGCCATCGGTGCACCAGCGCTGATACTTTCGGGTGCGGCTCAGGCCGATACAGTCGTAGGGTTATACGCCGGGGCACAGGTGTGGGATACCAGTAACAGTGGGCAGTTTGGTACAGGTAACGGCAACCAAAGCTTCGCATTTACCGACGAAAAGCAAACGAGTTTTTATATTGCAGTTGAGCATCCAATTCCATTTTTGCCGAATATTAAAATTCGCGAGAACGAATTGGTTAGTTACGGAGCTACCACGTTAACCCAGGACTTCAATTTTAATGGCCAGGTGTATAGTGCTAATAGCAGCATTACGAGCTATGTAGATTTAAGCCATACTGACTTCACCTTGTATTATGAGCTGTTTGATAACGATTTAATTGCGTTTGATCTTGGTATGACGGGGAAAAAAGTTGATGGCTGGTTGGCTATTCGAGAAGGGATTAACGAAAACGGGATCCGCAGTGATGGCTGGATCCCAACGGGCTATGCTCATCTAAGATTGGGGATACCAGGCACTTATTTAACCTTTTACGGCATAGCCAACGCAATTAGTGTCGACGATAGTTCGGTCCATGATTTTGAGGTTGGTGCCGAATACCGTTTGGTTGACAGTATTGCTTTAGATCTTAATCTGCAGATTGGTTATCGTGATATCAAGATCGAACTTGATGACTTAGATGGCGTTTATTCTGATCTCAAATTCAAAGGGCCGTATTTAGGGTTAGAAGTCCATTTCTAATTGGTTCAATTATCCTTAATAGTAAGGCTTAACTGTGGCGGCTGTCATGCGATAGCCGACCACGGCAATATCCCCTTCTACCCGCTGTACTTCAATCGTTCCTTCTACCCAGACTGCATCAAAGGTATCTTCGTATCGTACCCCGGTGGGGAAATCCACCAAAATTATTTGGTTGGGTGGGGGCGGTGGTACGTGGATACACGCACCAAAATACGGCACTAGCAAGAACTGCGTAACCTTATCGGCATCCCCTTCTAGCTGAACGACATACCCGGGGATACGAATTTTTTTACCATTTAGGCTGGGCACCATAGGTGCGTCCAACTCTGGTTGAATGGCCAGCTCAGGGTTAGCATCGTAAAACGCTTGGCTTTTAACTGGGGGCGGCTTATAGCCCTCAGGCACCAATTCTTTCCAATGGGTCGTTTGATACTCACTGGCGTTGGCAGCCAAAGGTGTTAGCGCTAGAACTACTGCGGTAATGAGAGTGATCATATACTTCATAGGCGAATTGTTAATCCATCTGCTAATGCGTTGCGATAAGCCCGCCACGCTGGAATTAAACTCAAACTAATCGCGGCAATAACAATCGCGACTGCTAACGTAAGCTCACTTGAGGTCAGTGCTGTTGCTCGTAATAACATACCCGTGTGTTCTAATAAGAACGTTGAACCAAAGTGAAGGATAAAAAATAGTAAGCCAATACCTAACCCAACACCAACGCTAGCAAGAATAGCAGCCTCGCTGACTAACAAGCCAAAAATAGTGAGGGGGCCGGCACCAATGGCGCGCAACACAGCCATTTCTCGGCGCCGTTCGCGTAAACTCGCTAAGAGAGAGGTCAGCATGCCAAGCAAACCTGTTGCAACCACCAAGATGGATACCGCAAAGAGTGCTTTTTCAAACAAGTTCAACGTTCGCCACAGTTCGGTTAACGCTAAACCGGGCATAATGGCTGTTAATGGCTCACCAGTGTAGTTATTAATTTGACGTTGGAGGCGTAATGCCAGCGGTTTGTTCGTTAAACCAATGAGTACAGCACTTAGTGAATAGACCGGCGGCTCATGATGGTGCGCATGATCATCTTCGGCGTGTTCGCTTGCCGTGTATTCGCCATGAACTAAGCCGAGGCCTGCCAAAGGAATGTAGATAGCTTGGTCAGTGGGGGTCGCTGTAGCCGCTAGAATACCACGAATGACGAAGGCATGCGCATCATGGTCGCTAAAGCTAATACCACCAGCGCCATGGGAGATGGTGAGCAACTCGCCCACCTTAAGTTGCATTCGCTGTGCTACTTCGGCGCCGACTACTGCGCCAATATGATCTTGCTCGTCAAACCATGCCCCATGCGTTAATTGCAAAGGTTGCTGATTGGCATAGCGAAAATGCGTAAAGTAAGCAGGTGTCGTTGCTACAACTGGATAGCCGGCATAACTATCGCCTAAGGCAAGAGGGATATGCCACGCTATCCCAGGTAGACGTTGTAAATACTCATAGCTATCCCAACTGATCGCATTGGTCATAGCACCAATGTGGAATACACTGCTTAACAGTAACTGGGTCGACCCTGTTCGTGGGCCTACAATCAGGTCAGTACCAGAAATTGTGTTGGCAAAGTTTTCTTGGGTTTGCACCCGCACTCGTTCCACTCCAAGCAACAACAATGTACTAACAGCGATGGCTATAATAGTTAACCAAGCAGTTGCTTTTCGGTTCATTAAGCTGGCAAGAGCAAGACGGATCATTATCGTCCTCCTGCCGCTTGATTGATTTCATTGAGTTCGATGGCTCGTTGGAAATGATGTGCCAAGCTGCCGTCATGGGTGACAAATAATAACGTGGTGTGGTGTACTTCACAGGCGTTAAATAACACCTCGATAAAATTGTCACGATGATCGATATCTAAGGCAGAAGTTGGTTCATCAGCAATAATCAGTGCGGGTCGACCAAATAAAGCCCGCGCGGCAGCAACACGCTGTTGTTGTCCCACACTTAGTTGATGGGCCGGGCGCTTGCTGTCTTGTTCAGCTAAGCCTAGTTGGGTCAACAGGTGTTCGGCGAGTTCATGATAGGAGCCAGCTTCGCCCTTAAGCCGTGCAACCCGTGCTGGGGCAAACCTTGCAGCTAACACAACATTCTCAACGGCAGATAAATATGGAAGTAGGTTAAACTGCTGAAAAATGTAGCCGATTTCATTGGCTCGTAGGCGGTCACGTTGGCGTTGGGATAATTGCGCAAGATCATGACCTAAAACGTGCACTTGATTGGGGCGAGCTTGATGCACACCGGCAATCAGACTAAGCAGGGTAGATTTCCCGGAACCGCTAGCACCGCGTAATAAAACGCGCTCACCTTGTTGGATTTGCAGGTGGGGAATGTGCAACAGGGGGAAGCTGGCACCTGGCCATTGAAACTCGAGTTGATTGAGTTCGACGCAGGTGCTCTGACTCATTTTATTTCTGCTTAGCGCGCTCAAAAGACGAGACAATTTCTTCTTTGGCGGCGTTGATATCACCCCACCCATCAACTTTGACCCATTTGCCTTTTTCGAGCTCTTTGTAACGCTCAAAGAAATGTGTGATTTGCGCTTTTAGCAACTCTGGGAGGTCACCCACATCTTTAATATGATCGTACTCTTTAGTGAGCTTGCTGACTGGTACAGCAACAACTTTCGCATCTTGACCAGACTCATCAGTCATGTGCAATACACCAACTGGACGACACTTAATGACTGAGCCGGCTTGCAGTGGATAAGGTGTTGGTACTAAAACGTCAACTGGATCGCCATCAAGCGACAACGTCTCATTAATAAAGCCATAGTTACACGGATAGAACATGGGGGTTGCCATAAACCGGTCAACCCATAATGTGCCGGTGTCTTTATCCACTTCGTATTTGATGGGATCAGCATTAGCAGGGATTTCAATGATTACATTGACTTCTTCTGGCAGGTTTTTACCTGCACTTACGTGACTTAAGCTCATGTGCCTTCCTGTTATTAAAAACGATATAAAATAATGGGGTCGTATTATACGGGCTTGCTATCTAATTGCGAACCCTCTTCGTAGCGAAGGTAACGTAAACATGTTTCAACTTCGTTCTTAGCACCTAAAATAACCCCGACACGCTGATGAATATGGGTAGGAACAATATCCAAAATGCGTTCTTCGCCACTATGAGCAGCACCGCCAGCTTGTTCAATCAACCAAGCCATCGGGTTCCCTTCGTAGAGTAAACGTAGTTTGTAGGGTTTATCCATCGAGCGGGCATCCCACGGATAGGCAAATAGGCCGCCACGGCACAAAATGCGGTGAACATCGGCGACCATAGCGGCAACCCAACGCATATTGAAGTTTTTGGCTCGCGGGCCACTGGTTCCGGCAAGCAAATCATCTACGTAGTTTTGCATACCCTCTTGCCAGTGGCGGAAGTTTGACATATTGATAGCGAACTCTGAGGTTTCTGGTGCAATCGTTAGGTTTTGCTTGGTGACCAAAAACTCACCCACGGTTTGATCTAATGTGAGTACTCGCACACCTTTGCCCGTAGTGAATACCATCATCGTAGATGGCCCATAAAGGATATAGCCTGCGGCGATTTGATTACGGCCTGGCTGTAAAAACATGCTGGCATCGCGAGGGCCATCTTTCGGAACCGGAAGAATCGAGAAAATGGTTCCAACCATACTGTTGATATCAATGTTCGAGCTACCATCGAGAGGATCGAAGGCAACTAAATACTCTCCATCCTCGTGGCCGAGGACGATACCCTCTTCTTCTTCGGAGGCAATGGCCTGAACATGACGGCATTCAAGCAAAATTTCTTTAATGAGTTGGTTCGATAAAATGTCGAGTTTCTTTTGGGTTTCCCCTTGAATATTCTCAGACAATGTTGAGCCCAGTACCCCTGCAAGTTCACCCTGCCCGACGCGAAACGATATTTCTTTGGCGCAAGTTTGTAATGAATTAATCACTGATATTAGTGCTTCGTCGACCTGTTCTTCACGTAAGGTCGGAGTTAGGCGCTGCATGGAACCCTCTTGATTATCCTAGTTGAATGCGTACGGTTAATGAATTGTGGTTAAGTTTACCGCAATTTTTTGCAAATTTCCCGTGCAGATTAACCTTGAAATTAAGCACCATGATACACTAACGCAAACAACGGCAGTGAGAGAGATTCATGCATATTCATATTCTTGGGATCTGTGGCACGTTTATGGGTGGCGTGGCAGCGCTAGCCAAGGCGCTTGGGCATCAGGTAACGGGGAGCGATCAGCACGTGTACCCACCAATGAGTGACCAATTGCGTCACCTGGGTATTGAATTAATTGAAGGGTATGATCCCAGCCAATTAACACCCAAGCCTGATTTGGTGATTATTGGAAATGCGTTGAGCCGTGGCAATCCAGCCGTTGAAGCAGTGTTAAATTTACGCATCCCTTATACATCAGGCGCACAGTGGTTACATGATGCATTACTTAAGCATAAATGGGTGCTCGCAGTAGCAGGTACCCATGGGAAAACCACGACCGCTAGCATGTTGGCGTGGTTACTTGAATATGCAGGTCTACAACCCGGTTTTTTAGTGGGTGGTGTGCTAGCTAACTTTCAGCAATCAGCGCGGTTAGGAGCGAGCGACTTTTTTGTCATTGAAGCAGATGAATACGATACTGCGTTCTTTGATAAGCGCTCAAAATTTGTTCATTACTGTCCCAGCACATTGATTTTAAATAACTTAGAATATGATCATGCGGATATATTTCCTGACCTTGCTGCCATTCAACGACAATTTCACCATTTAGTGAGAGTGGTGCCAGGTTATGGCAGGATTTTGTATCCTGCCGCCAGCCAATCGCTGCAAGAAGTTCTCGACGCTGGGGTATGGAGTGAAACAATTGGTATGGGGGCGGAACAAACATGGACAGCCAAGTTACTCGATGATTCGGGTAGTGAATTTGAGGTGTGTTATCAAGGTGAGCCGCAAGGAGTCGTGGTCTGGGAGTTAATGGGGCAGCATAACGTTGATAATGCCCTCATGGCTATTGCTGCGGCACATCATGTGGGTGTTCCTGCTGACGTGAGCTGCCAAGGGCTAATGGCATATAAAAATACCAAGCGCCGGATGGAACTGTTAGCGGTGGCTAACCAAGTCAGCGTTTATGACGACTTTGCTCATCACCCGACCGCAATTCAAACAACACTAGACGGGCTTCGCAAAAAAGTGGGAGCAGCCCGTATAGTCGCTGTTTTAGAACCGCGTTCAAATACAATGAAGCTAGGTACTATGGCGGATGCATTAGAAGCATCGTTGGCGCTAGCTGATGAGGTTTTTATGTTGCAACCTGACCATGTACAATGGTCGGTCGCGGAGAAAGTGCCCCGGGCTAAAGTGGGTCAATCGGTCGAGCAGCTATTACAGTCGCTGCTCGACGACATTCGCCCCGGCGATCACGTTGTCATCATGAGTAATGGTGGCTTTGGTGGTATCCATCAGCGCCTGATAACCCAGCTGTCGGCCCTGCAGTTGACGAATTAACAAGGAAATTTCATGAACCAATCGAGTGTCACAGTGGCCATTACTGGCGCTTCAGGAGCACCGTATGCGCTACGCTTGATCGAGTGCTTATTAGCACAACAGCAAGAGCTGCATGTAGTGATGTCCAGCGCCGCACGAGTCGTGTTTGCGACCGAACTTAACTGGCGTTTACCTGCGGCCCCTGCGGCTATGGCAGAGCAATTTCGTGAGCGTTTCCAAGTAACATCTGAGCAATTACAAGTATACGGAAAAGAAGAGTGGTTTTCGCCCATAGCTTCTGGGTCATCCGCGCCTAAACGCATGGTGGTGTGTCCATGTTCAACGGGTACTTTAAGCGCTATCGCAACGGGTAGCAGCGATACCTTAATTGAACGTGCCGCTGATGTGGTTATTAAAGAGCGCGGCCAGCTGATCGTGGTGCCACGCGAGATGCCACTATCAGCTATCCATTTAGAAAACATGTTGAAGTTGGCGCAGCTAGGGGTAACGGTGCTGCCGGCAGCTCCAGGTTTTTATCACCAACCGACTAGCGTGCAGGACTTAATAGATTTTGTGGTAGCACGGATATTAGATCATCTTGGGTTAGACCAAAATATTCAGCCACGCTGGGGCTATGGTGAGGAGCATTAATAGGAATGAAAGCATTATCAATTCGTGGATTAACTAAAACCTATAAAGGTGGTCATGTCGCGTTAAAGGGCATCGATTTAGATGTCGAAGCCGGTGATTTCTTTGCATTACTAGGGCCCAATGGTGCAGGTAAATCAACAACCATTGGCATTATTTCTTCGCTCGTCAATAAGACCAGCGGAACGGTATCGGTATTTGGCTTTGATCTCGATACACAGTTAACTGATTTAAAGCGTCAAATTGGATTAGTCCCGCAGGAATTTAATTTCAATCAGTTTGAAACTGTGCAGCAAATTGTTGTGAATCAGGCAGGCTATTATGGGGTGCCACGTGATGTCGCCAAGCAGCGCGCTGAGAAATACTTGAAACAGCTGAGCTTATGGGACAAACGTAACAGCCCGGCGCGGAATCTATCCGGTGGAATGAAACGTCGTTTGATGATTGCACGGGCATTATTGCATGAACCTAGGTTGTTGATTTTGGACGAACCAACGGCGGGTGTTGATATTGAGCTGCGGCGCAGCATGTGGGATTACCTGGAGGCCATTAATCGCCAGGGCATCACTATTATTTTAACCACTCACTATTTGGAAGAAGCGGAGTCGCTATGCCGTAATGTCGCGATTATAGACCAAGGTACCATTATCGAAAACACGTCGATAAAACGACTGTTGGCGACGTTGAGTCGGGAAACTTTTATCCTTGATTTGGAACCGACCACAGACGCATCGGTTGCCGCTGGTATTCAGCTTGAAGGTTTCCAATGGCGAGTGATAGATGATCACTCAATCGAAATTGATGTCGAAAAGAGCCAAGGGTTGAATCGGGTATTTGAACAACTGAGCGCGCAACAGATTAAAGTATTGTCGATGCGTAACAAAGCAAACCGACTCGAAGAACTCTTTGTTGATTTGGTGGAAAAAGGCCGTCAACCAGCAGTAGTAGGAGTTTAGTATGCAGTCATCCTTAAGTTATATCGCGTTAAAAACAATCTGGATTAAGGAATGCACTCGGTTTTTACGAATTTGGGTGCAAACCTTGGTGCCGCCAGCAATTACCATGACCTTATACTTTGTCATTTTCGGTAGTATTGTTGGCGCTCGTATTGGTGAGATGGGTGGTCGCCCATACATGGAGTTTATTGTTCCTGGTTTAATTATGATGGCGGTTATCACCAACTCGTACTCCAACGTGGCGTCATCATTTTTTAGCGCTAAGTTTCAACGCAATATTGAAGAGATGCTGGTGGCCCCCGTATCTCCAACGGTGATTATTGGTGGTTATGTTGGCGGCGGACTGGCGCGAGCATTATTGGTGGCAGTGATTGTTACCGTGGTATCATTCTTATTTGTGGAACAAGTCTCTATTCATAACGTGTTCGTACTTATTATTACAGTAGTCATGACCTCAACCTTATTTTCGTTGGGCGGCTTGATCAATGCCGTTTATGCAAAATCTTTTGATGATATCTCGATTGTGCCAACCTTCGTATTGACGCCGTTAACCTATTTAGGTGGGGTGTTTTTTAGTATTCAACTGTTGCCGGGTGTTTGGCAAACGATAGCGCAAGCAAATCCTATTTTATATATGGTTAACGCGTTCCGTTTTGGCTTTCTCGGTGTATCGGACGTCAACATTGGCGTGGCATTAGCAGTGCTCATTGGTTTTAACATTGTGCTTTTCATCACTGCGTACACCTTGTTGAAACGTGGTGTAGGTATTCGCTCGTGAAACAGCTCTCTCGCCCTGTTACTACTAATCAACACGGCAACCATGAGGATTTGGTTGCCGTCGTTATGCGGCATTTGCGCACGCCGTTTCGTAAGCCAATTCAGGAGCACAACCGGGAAGCCTTCCTCGAAGTACAAAAGTTGGTGGTGGACTGGCAAGGACCAATTATCTTGGATTCATGCTGTGGCGTGGGTGAAAGTACCGCCGTTTTAGCGGAACAAAACCCTGATGCATTGGTTATTGGAGTCGATAAGTCAGCCCATCGACTGGCGCGTCATGCTCATTATCAGAGCGCTGCTGCTGGGCAGCGCTATTTATTGGTTCGCGCGGATCTTCATGACTTTTGGCGGCTAGCAGTAGCCGCCCATTGGCACCTTGCTGCCCATTATATTCTGTACCCCAACCCATGGCCAAAAGCAGCACATTTTGGCCGCCGTTGGCATGGTAGCCCGGTATGGCCTTATGTACTGGGGCTAGGTGGTCAGTTAGTGATGCGCTCAAACTGGGTGACTTATCTCACTGAGGTAGCCAGTAGTTTAGCCTTAGTGAATTGCCAAGCCTCTATCACACCGTTATTAGCGCGGCATGAGCCGATAACGCCGTTTGAGCGCAAATACCAGCGTAGTGGTCAGCAATTGTGGGAATTAACAGCGCAGTTGCCAGAAGATGGTCGCTATTTTTCTGCAATCGAGGCAGAATAAGACATTCCGTTGTTTAGCGAACAAGGACTTTATTTTTTGAGCGACAACAAATTTGCTGAAGTCAGCCAAGAAGCACTGCTGAAGATATTCACTATTCCAGAAGCGCCGGATTCAACCCTTGGCAGAATCGAAAAACATTTGTCGGAAAACCTCATGGATTTTTTAGGGGAACGAATTGTTGCCCGCGAAAAACCACTTCATGAGATTGAGCAAAAATTTAATGCGAGTCAGCTGCCTGAAGAACCACGCTATGTGTCCGATCATACGGAGTTCTTACTGAATAACTTGGTAGCACACTCGGTCAACACTGCTTCGCCAAGATTCATCGGCCATATGACCTCGGCGTTGCCGTATTTCCTACTACCCCTCGCTAAACTCATGGTAGGGTTGAACCAAAACCTCGTTAAAATCGAAACGTCGAAGGCTTTTACACCGCTTGAGCGAAACGTACTGGGCATGTTACACCATTTGGTGTATCAACGTGATGAACAGTTTTATCAGCATTGGATGCATAGTGCCCAACACTCACTTGGTGCCATGTGCTCAGGTGGCACCATTGCTAATTTGACCGCCTTATGGGTGGCGCGTAACCTGCTATTAAAGCCCGATGGTGATTTTGCCGGAATTGCTGCAGAAGGATTGGCTGCGGGGTTAGCTCACTACGGTTACCGTCGTTTAACCGTGATGGTATCTGAGCGCGGACACTATTCTTTAGGTAAGGCTGCCGATGTTCTTGGTATCGGCAGACGGAACTTAATTGCTATTCCAACCGATGAAAACAATCGCATCCGAATTGATGCGCTCCGCCAAACTTGCGCCGAAGTAGCCGCAGATGGTGGCCGCGTATTAGCCATTGTCGGTGTTGCAGGTACGACGGAGACAGGTCACATTGATCCGCTCGATCAATTAGCAGATGTCGCAGAAGAAATTGATGCGTTTTTCCATGTCGATGCCGCTTGGGGTGGAGCAACCTTGTTATCCAAGACCCATCGTCATTTATTGAAAGGCGTGGAGCGTGCTGATAGCGTTACCATCGATGCCCATAAGCAAATGTATGTGCCGATGGGAGCGGGTATGGTGTTATTTAAAGACCCTAGTATGGTACGCGCGATTGAGCATCATGCTGAATACATCATTCGTCATGGCTCAAAGGATCTCGGAGCACACACCCTAGAAGGCTCACGGCCAGGTATGGCAATGTTGATTTATTCAGCATTACATGTAATGGGGCGGCGCGGTTATGAACTACTCATTGATCAAAGCATTGCTAAAGCGAAAGAGTTTGCCAAGTTAATTGAGCAGCAAGATGACTTTGAGGTCATCACAGAGCCTGAACTGTGTATTTTAACGTATCGTTTTATTCCCTCGCGTGTGAAACCCATTTTGCAACAAGCTACGCCTGAGCAAGTCCGGCGTATTATGCCGCATTTAAACGCGTTGACGCGGTTTATTCAGAAGCGGCAACGGGAAACAGGGCATTCATTTGTTTCACGGACCAAACTGACACCAGCCCAATATTTTCGTGAGCCGACCGTTGTGTTCCGTGTGGTTTTAGCGAATCCGCTAACCACGACCGAAATGTTGGAAGAAGTGCTGCAAGAGCAACGTGAAATTGCCGCGCAAGCGATGAGCTTGCGCGGAGCGTTGCATACTGAATTACGAGAACTAGGATTATTGCGTGAGGTGTCTGCGCGCTAGCGCGAAAACTGCAGGTTATCAATAAGGCGCGTGCTGCCTAAAAATGCTGCCACCAACAACACCAATTTTTGATCAGTAGGCTTGGCCGGTGCCAGATCACAAGCGCGGCGCAACTCTAGATAATCGATACGAAAACCATACGCTGTAATCTGCTGACGAGCTTGCGCTAACGCATTTACAACTGTCTCGCCCGCTTTAATCTGCTGTGCAGTATGTTGCAGGACTTGGTACAGTCGTGGCGCTGTAGCGCGCTCTGATGGTGTTAAATAGCCGTTACGAGAACTAAGTGCTAAGCCATCTGCAGCGCGTTCAGTCGGCATACCAATAATATCTACAGGCAGACTCAGATCTTGGGTCATGAGTCGAATGACCTGAAGCTGTTGGTAGTCCTTTTCCCCAAACACAGCGATATTAGGTTGCACCATATTGAATAGTTTTGCGACTATGGTCGCCACACCACGAAAATGACCGGGGCGGCTTGCACCGCACAAGATTTCAGAGATACCGGGGACTTCAATAAACGTCTGTTCGGTGAGACCTCGTGGATAAATATCTGCTACTGACGGGGCAAAAACTGCACTTGCGCCACGTTTGCTGACTGCGACACAGTCAACTGCAAGCGTGCGAGGATAGTTATCGAGGTCCTCGTTTGCACCAAATTGGAGAGGGTTTACAAATATACTCACCACCACGACGTCAGCATGCTGTTTGGCTAAGTCGATGAGTTTGAGGTGCCCCTCATGTAAGTTCCCCATAGTGGGAACCAGAGCAACCGATGCTTGCTGCTGTGAACGCCATACTCGAAGTTCGTCAAGGCTTTTTAATAATTGCATCGCAATTACTCAAATGAATGCTCAGGGCCAGGGAAGGTGCCTTCCTTAACCTGTTGAATATAAAGCTCAACAGCTGCTGCAAAATCGCTGGTTTCAGCAAGGAAGTTTTTCACAAACTTCGGCAAGTAGTCACTGTTCAAACCAAACATATCGTGCATGACTAAGATTTGGCCGTCAGTTTTTACGCCTGCACCAATACCAATTACTGGAATTGATAACTTGCTGCTAATAAGCTCACCGAGTTCGGTTGGAACACACTCGAGGACTAACAACTGTGCACCAGCTTGCTGTGCAGCTAACGCTTGACGAACGGTGTTTGCGGCCATTGCTTGGTCGCGCCCTTGTATTTTGTAGCCGCCTAGTAAGTTCACCGATTGTGGCATCAACCCTAGATGTGCACAGACTGGCACACTGCGTTCAACCAGCATACGGATAGTATCAAGGAGCCATTCACCACCTTCTAGCTTGACCATGTTGGCGCCAGCACGCATAAGTTTAGCAGCTTCAAGACAAGCTTGTTCGGGCGTTGCATAGCTCATAAACGGCATATCAGCAATGATAAAAGCCTCTGGAGCACCACGGCGCACTGCTTCAGTATGGTAGGCAATTTGTTCAACAGTCACTGGCAGAGTTGAGGTTTGCCCTTGTACGACGTTCCCTAACGAATCGCCAACCAACATGAAATCGATACCACATTGTGCAAAAAGTTTAGCGAAGGTCGCGTCATACGCGGTTAATGACGCAATTTTCTCGCCCGCTGCTTTCATTTGATTCAGTTTAGAAATAGTCATGCCAGCCATGGCATACTCCTTAATGGCAATCAGATTCAGATGATTGTATCAGGTAATTTTTATGAGATCATGGTCAATCATCGATGCGAGTAGTGCATTGATTGAACGGCCATCAGGTAATATGAGGTGGGGGGCTAGCTCAGCAAGAGGAACAAGAACGAAATCGCGCACGGTGAGGCCTGGATGAGGGATGGTCAATCGAGGCTCCTGAATGACGCGTTGATCATACAACAGAATATCGAGGTCTAATGTACGCGGGCCCCAATGCTGCAATCGTTGCCGCCCATATTGCTGTTCGATGTTTTGCATGGTATCGAGCAATGCTAATGGTGATAGGTCTGTTTCGAACTGTGCGACAGCATTAACATAATCGGGCTGATTTTGTGGGCCCATGGGTTTGCTACGATAAAACGAACTTACGGCCACAGCTCGCAATGCTGGGTGTTCCTGCAACGTCGTAACCGCTTGTTGTAAGGTGGTTAAGGGATCGGATAAGTTCGCGCCAAGGGCAATAAATACCTGAGCCATGGCTATTCCTGGGATAACTTTTTAACACGGCGACGTCGGCCACCTCGACGACCACGCTTTTTAGCACTGTTCGTGGTGGCTGGTAAAATGTTGCCCGGTTTTGGCTCTTCTTGCAGTTGCGTCCAGAAGTGCGCACGCCGCTCCAGCTCACGTTGTTCACTCGGATGCGCCGTCAGTGCACGTAGTAACAAGAAATCATAAGCTGCACGGAACCGGGGATGGGCCAATACACTTTGCACTCGTTTCCCTTTAGCGTGCTCTAAGCGGTGCTGTAATTGCCAGATTTCACGTACTACAACACCAAATCGTCGGGGAATGGCAACGGTTTGAAGTTGTCGCTCGATCACGTCAGCAGCAGCCACATTGAGGGCATCAGACGGTGGTAAACCACCTTCTAACATGATCTGTTCAAACCGTGCCTGGAATGGCCACCAGAGTACTACGGCAAATAGGTATGCTGGAGTAATGTATAGTTGGTTACGCAGGCGCTCATCGGTATCGCCAAAGGCTTCTCGCAACATACGATAAGGTGTATCGTCTGGTGTTTTAAGGAAACTTTTTAACATAGGGAACAGCTGTTGGAATAAGTGATAATCCATCAGCATGTCGAAGTTAGCTTGCCCCTTACCAGCACAAAAGAGCTTCAAGAATTCATCAAATAGTCGTGGTGGAGGGATATTTTGGAGTAGTGGCGCCAACTCACGAATAGGCTCCGCGACACTATCATCCAAACGCATGTTCAGCTTGGTTGCGAAACGAACCGCACGTAACATGCGAACCGGATCTTCCCGATAACGAGTGGTACTGTCACCAATCATGCGGATAATGCCCGCTTCGATATCACGCATACCATCGGCAAAGTCGATAATACTGAAATCGGCAATGTTGTAGTACAAGGCGTTGATGGTGAAGTCACGCCGCTGCGCATCTTCTTCAAGGGTGCCGTATACATTGTCGCGCAGCAACATACCTTTATCACTTTGTACTGCAAGCGCATTAGTATCGTCATCATCAACTTGAGAATGGTGACCACGGAATGTCGCGACTTCGATAATTTCTTTGCCGAATACGACATGGGCAAGGCGGAAACGACGACCGACAAGGCGACAATTACGGAATAGCTTACGAACCTCTTCAGGAGTTGCATTGGTTGCAATATCAAAGTCTTTCGGGTGTAAACCGAGAATTAAATCGCGCACACAACCACCCACCAAGAATGCTTGGTAACCGGAATTATGTAAACGATACAACACCTTAAGGGCATGTTCTGAAATATCTTTGCGGGATATAGGGTGTTTATCGCGAGGGATAATTTTCGGTTTAGCAAGAATATTCTCAGGGCGCTGAGGCTGCTTTTCTGAGCGTTTAAATGCGCGCTTCGCCAAGGCTTTCATGCGGTTAATAATAGGTGCATCTCCGATCGTTACTGCAATTGGCTATATTGTATCCTGTGGATTCGTTGCATGGAAGTATTTGGCTTGCCATTGTTGCACCGCTTCTTCGATGAGTTGGGTTAGCGACAGTTTGGTAGTGGGGGTTAACCCTAAAAACCGCAATGCAGCGAGCAGCTGGTCCTTCGCATCGGTCGCGGTTAATGCTGGCGCATGATTCTGTTTGCTAAGTTTGCGACCATGGGTATCTCGTACGAGCGGGACATGGGTAAATTGTGGCGTCCGTTGTGCTAGACAGCGCCACAGGTTCAATTGCCAGCTGGTCGCGGTCAGTAAGTCCTCACCGCGCACAATATGGGTTATCCCTTGGTCAATATCATCAATCACCACAGTCAGCTGATAGGTAAATAACCCGTCGCGTCGAAATAACACAAAGTCTTCCGCAGCAAAGGCTGGTTCGAGAGTGACAGTTCCCTGCCAACCATCGATAAATTGTAAAATTGGGTCATCGTTACGAAAGCGTATGGCAGCAGGTTCGGTGGTGACTGATTTATTGCGGCAAACACCGGTATAGTAGGGGCCTAGGGATTTAATCTGTTTGCGTGTACACGCGCAACGGTAGGTGAGCTGCTGTGATTCAAGTTGTTGCAGCACCTGCTGGTAGCGTTCTAAGCGTTGGCTTTGGTAAATAATATCACCATCCCAATGTAATTCATGGTGTTTAAGTTGTTCGAGAATGATGAAGTCAGCACCAGCGACGGCGCGGGGGGTATCGATATCTTCAATACGTACTAACCAACGGCCTTGATGTGAACGAGCATCGAGATAACTAGCGAGCGCGGCAATCAGCGAGCCAAAATGTAAGGGCCCCGACGGCGTCGGGGCAAATCGACCACAATAAGGGGATGTCGAGGGCATATTAGGCCCCGGTCAATTGTTTCTCTTTGATTTCAGCAAGGGTCTTACAATCGACGCACATATCAGCAGTTGGTCGAGCTTCTAGTCGACGAATTCCGATCTCAATACCGCATTGTTCACAGTAACCGAAATCATTTGATTCAATTTGCTGGAGTGTCTTCTCAATTTTTTTGATTAACTTGCGTTCACGATCGCGTGTCCGCAGTTCCAAGCTAAACTCTTCTTCTTGTGCTGCTCGGTCAACTGGATCTGGGAAGTTGGCGGCTTCATCTTTCATGTGATGAACGGTGCGATCAACTTCTTCGCGGAGTTGCGCTCGCCACGCTTCAAGAATTTTACGAAAATGCGCACGCTGCGCCTCATTCATGTACTCTTCATCCGGCCCGAGCTCATATGGCTCTAAACCAGCTTGCGCCAGAATGCCATGGGCTTTTTTCGGCTTTCCTTGAGGCATTTTGGATCTCCTGTATGAGACGTTAATGGTAAAAGGTCGGTACATATACCAGAAAGCAAAGCGCTTAGCAATTGATTTTGTATTGAGGACCAGATCCGCTCTTGGTGTTTGCATGCACTACCGGCAGAGGTCTGTTTGGTTCAATTGCTGAGCTACTTAAGTTACAACTTAACGCATAAAATTCAACCCCTGCCGCCGCCGCTAATTCACACTGCTTTGCGTAAGTGTGATCGATATGGTGTGCGGCACTGACATTGTCAATGGCGGTGTGCATCACCACATACATTACGACCGCTCGGTGGTTATCCGTTACCATATCCTGCAGACTCTTAAGATGAGCCACCGCCCGTTTGCTGACTGTATCTGGGAAATAACCATTCAAACCATCTGCAAGGGTTACACTTTTAACTTCAATATACGTATGACGGCCGTCTGCATCGATACCAAACCAGTCGATGCGACGGTTATCGTAGCCGTATTTACGCTCCGCAGTGAGGTGTTCTAGCTGTGACAATTGCGGGATAAGACCTTGTTGCAGCGCTTCGCCAGCGAGTTGATTGGCGCGGTGGGTGTTCACACAAATCAGATGCCCTTGTGCAGTTTCTGCGAGCTCCCAGGTGTAGGCATATTTACGTTTGGGGTTATCGGAATGACTTAACCAGACGCGCATACCAGGCTCTGCACAACCTGTCATTGCGCCGGTGTTGGGGCAATGAACCGTTATAACTTCGCCATTTGCAAACGCCACATCAGCTAAGAACCTTTTGTATCGCTTTATTAACACCGCTGGCGATAAACTCTTGAGAAACTGCATTGTCACCCTCATCTAGCTTCGATAGGATAGAATTATCAATCTCGAAACCATACTGGGAGCGTATTCGCATGTCTAGCACTGTAGCTGTCGTCATTTCTACGAACAAACCAACCTCAACCGCATGGAAAGCAAGCTCTGCTGTCATTTTAGGTGATTCGGGTGCAACCATTTATCTCGGTGAACATGAAGCAGACAATCTTCGTAAGATTCAAAAAGCTGGTCGTCAATTGGATGCGATGGGCGTTGTTGCAGTGTCACTGCAAGGCTCGGAGTGGAACCTCGAACGGCAGTGGGCATTTGCGAAAGGTTATAGCGACACCCTATCAAAAAACCGTATCCAATGGGCAGGCGACGCTGAACAGTTAGACGCATTACAATCGACAGCTGCTTGGGTGCGGCGACTAATTAACTTACCGCCGAATGAAATTTATCCAGAATCGTTAGCACAGCAAATTGCCGAGCGTATCCAAGCAGTAGGTGGTTCTGCAGTTTCTGTCACGACCTTAGTCGGTGACGCGTTACTGGAACATGGCTGGTATGGTATTCATACCGTCGGGCGAGCGAGTAAGCGCCCACCAGTTATGGCCATCATTGATTACAACCCAAGCCAACAAGCGGATGTTCCAGTTGATGCTGTATTAGTCGGCAAAGGCATTACCTTTGATAGTGGCGGCTATAGCATCAAGAGCAGTGAAGGTATGGTTACCATGAAGTGCGATATGGGAGGAGCTGCTACACTAGCCGGTGCTTTGATATATGCGATTCAACAAGGTTTGCAAAAGCGCGTGCAATTAGTGATTTGTAGCGCCGAAAACTTAATCGATGGTAGCGCTTATAAACTGGGCGATATCATCACTTACAAAAATGGCACTACCGTCGAGATCGTCAACACCGATGCGGAAGGGCGTCTCGTGTTAGCTGACGGTTTACTGTACGCGGGTGAAACTAAGGCCCCCTTAGTGATTGACGCTGCAACCTTAACTGGCGCGGCTCAAGTGGCTGTGGGGACAGAATATAATGCCTTATTCAGTGTGGATGATGCATTAGCAGAGCAAACCTTAGCTATCGCTGCACAGCAGCAGGAGTTGTTGTGGCGCTTACCACTGAATACGTGGCACCGAGAGAATTGTCCGTCAGCAGTTGCGGATACAGCGAATAGTCGCCCACAAAAAGGTGGTGGCTCAGGTGGCGCAAGTAATGCTGCCGGCTTTTTATTACGTTTCGCTCCAAACGAAGGAGCTGGCTGGTTGCATTTTGATATTGCTGGCGCCTATCACAATAGTGCTACGTCAATGTGGGCGACAGGTGCAACTGCTCTAGGTTTTAGAACAATTGCGACAACGTTATTAAAGTAACCAATGATAACACCACAGGCGCTACCTGTTACCGCGCTGATTCATGATGTATTGCGGTTATTACCTAGTGCACCTGTGGTGTTAGAAGCGCCACCTGGTGCAGGTAAATCAACCGCATTACCGATGGCGCTGTTGCAATCTTCCCAATTTACCGAGCGACAAATTTATTTGTTGCAGCCGCGTCGAATTGCGGCCCTATCCATAGCCCGTTTCCTGGCAGAACAATTGGGTGAAGCCGTAGGTGAAACTGTTGGATATCATATTCGTGGTGATGCCAAATACTCCTCGCATACCCGTCTATTGATTCTCACGGAAGGGATGTTTACTCAATATATTCAGCGTGATCCAGAGTTGGCGAATGTTGGGTTAGTGATTTTTGATGAGTTCCACGAACGTAATCTGGCAACCGATTTGGGGCTGGCGATGGCGCTGGAATCCGCCAGCATGCGGAGTGACTTAGGGCTGTTAGTGATGTCGGCAACCTTACCAGCCGCAGAAATTGCTGCGTGGTTAGGAACGGCGCATGTGTTGACAACGACCGGCCGGCAACATCCAATCACGGTGCACTATCGTCCGTGTAAGGCGAACCAATCGTGGTTATCGGCCGTGCCAGCGGTGATTCGTGAAGCGATGAACGTGGCTAAACTTGGCGTGTTGGTGTTTGTACCGGGTCGCCGGGAAATTGATGATTTATGTGATCAATTCGCGCATAACCCCGAGTGGGATGTCATTCCACTACATCGGCACGTACCACAGACTATCCAACAGCAAGCCCTCCTAGCAACGTCAAAACGCCGACGGTTAGTGATTGCTACTAACATTGCCGAAACCAGTATGACTATTGCGGGCATCGACGTGGTGGTGGATAGTGGCCGTGAACGACAAGCGTTATTTTATCCGCAACATGGTGTGACCAAGTTGGTCACACGTCGTATTAGTCTAGCCTCGGCAGTACAACGTGCAGGCCGAGCTGGCCGTCTCCAGCCTGGTCATTGTTTTAAGCTGTGGAGTAAAGCCGATGAGCATGGTTTACGTCAATATCATGCTGCGGAAATTGAAACTGCCGATTTAACAGGATTTCTGCTGGAATGTTTGCGTTGGGGTGCCACTCCGACACAGTTACAATTCTTTACACCGCCTAACCGTGGTCATTTGGAGTATGCAGAGCAGTTGTTGAAACAACTGGGCTGTTACAGTGCAAGTGGCGGCTTATCAGCCTTGGGGCAGCGTATTGCTGCATTGGGAACCGAGCCACGATTGGGTGCGATTTTGATTCACGCTCAGCAACAATCTGCGCGTCATACCGCTACGGCAGCGTGGTTGGTAGCTCAGCTAGAATACCAAGTACCAGCCGGGCAATTTCCATTAACTTTAAAGCAAATGCCAGAACCAATGTTGCGGCGCTATCGGCATTGGTGTCGACTTCTTAAGGTGGAAGCAACATGCACCCCGCAGGAGGAATTTATTGCAGAGGTGTTATTGTGGGGATTTGCTGATCGTATCGCTCAACGCCGCGGCAATACCGAGCGTTATTTATTGAGTAATGGTGCGGGTGCAATGCTGCACGAGACCGATTTACGCACCCGCGAACCGTGGTTGCTTGTGGTGGAGATGACCCGCACCGAGCACATAAGCGATGGCATCATTCAAATTGCTTGGCCGCTATGTGCTCGTGATCTAGATCATCCAGCGGTACCCCGCCAGCAACAAACGCTAGTGCGTTGGCATGGTCCACACCAACGATTGCGAACTGTTGTGGCCGATTGCATTGGTGCAATTGTCGTGCAGGAACGCCAGCAACATGAGGGAATAACTGCTGAGGATCGCCGTCAAGCACTGACCCAGTACTTACAAGAACAACTACAGCAACACGGGTGGCAGGCACTTAAATTGCCTCCGCAGACCCAACAATGGTTGGCACGCATGACACTATTTGAAGAAATGCTTGCTGACGACGCGTGGCCGTCATTTGCACTTTCCACCCTCATTGAGCAGTTAGCAGAGTGGGCCGCTCCTTATTGGAGCCACATAGATAGTTTGGCTCAATTGCAGTCGTGGGATCCGTTATCCGCTCTTACTGCTCGTTTAACGTTTCAACAATTACAACAATTTGAGCAACAATGTCCGAGTCGCTATCGAGTGCCTAGTGGCCGTGAACTGATGATAGATTATCTACAACAACCGCCTATTGTTGCAGCTAAACTCCAAGAGCTATTTGGCACACCAGTTAGCCCCACTGTTTGTGCTGGTAAAGTAAATCTTACCTTAGATTTACTCTCTCCAGCAGGACGATTGTTGCAACGAACAGCTGATTTAGCTAGTTTTTGGAAGACCGCTTACCCGTCCGTCAAAAAAGAGATGAAAGGGCGTTACCCCAAGCATCCATGGCCTGATAATCCCGAGCAAGCAGAACCAACCACAAAGGTGAAGAGACAGTTATAATGAGCCGAACAAAGAAGCGCCCGAAGCAAGCATCATGGTTGCGTCGTTTATTGGTCTTTGGATTCAAATTAACCATAGTCGGTGCCGTGATCCTGCTGGGATATCTTATCTATTTAGATGGTAGTGTGACGCAACGTTTTAGTGTTGAGCGTTACCAGGCTCCTGCCTTGGTGTATGGTCGCAGTTTAACCTTAGTTCCCCAGTCCACCATTAGCCGCGCGGAAGTTGTGGCCGAGCTGCAACGTCTTAAGTACGAGCAAACGGCCCAGGTTACAGATAGTGGTCAATATCGGCTGACTCAACATGGGCTAGAGTTTTATCGACGACCATTCGATTTCGCTGACGGTCCACAAATGGCACAACGTGTCCAAGTTAACTTTGCTGGCGACCGCATTCAATCGATTCATAGTCTACCTAATGGACATCCGCTAGAACGTATCCGTTTGGAACCTCCATATATTGGCCGGCTTGCCGGAGGGAGCGAAGAAAGTAGGTTATTGGTCGGTCTAGAACGAGTACCGAGCTTACTGATTGAAACCTTATTGTTAGTCGAGGATCGAGACTTTTACCATCACTGGGGTATCTCCTTCACCGCTATTGCGCGCGCTGCTATTACTAACCTAATGGCGATGCGCACTGTGCAAGGGGGCAGTACCTTGACCCAGCAGTTGGTGAAGAATTTATATTTGAGTCGTGAGCAAACCCTCTGGCGTAAAGCGAATGAAGCACTGATGGCGCTTGTGCTGGATTATCGGTTTAGTAAAAATGAAATTCTCGAAACCTATTTAAATGAAGTCTATTTCGGCCAAGATTTGGGCTCAGCTGTACATGGTATTGGTCTTGCGAGCCGCCTGTACTTTGGCAAGCAAGTGGAAGAACTTGATGCAGCAGATATCGCATTATTAGTGGGCGTTATCAAGGGGCCGTCGTATTACGACCCACGGCGCTATCCTGAGCGCGCGCAACAGCGCCGCGATTTGATTTTGCAGCTAATGTTTAACAACGATCTTATCAGCCAAACAGAATACCTGAGAAGCGTGAACCAGCCGATCATCCCGCCTGGTTCGGGTCGCTTAGTTACAGCCAATTTACCGCACTATATGGAGTTGGTTAAATATGAACTCGGCCAATTACGGTTACCCGATGATTGGCACCATGACGGCTTGCGAATTTTTACCTATTTTGACCCTGCGGCGCAGATTGCCGCTGAACAAGCGGTGCAGCAGCAATTACCCAAAATCAGTAAAGATAACGAGATTCAGGCGGCCGTGGTGGTCGCGAATCATCAACAGGCTGGTATTGCTGCGGTTGTCGGCGACAAAAATCCACGACGCGTCGGTTTCAACCGAGCCGTCGCAGCTATTAGACCTATTGGTTCACTTATCAAACCCTTAATTTATGCGGAAGCACTTCAATCGACGGGCGCCCTTGAACTCGGTTCTATGGTATTGGATGAGCCGCTGAGCTTACCGCAGCCTGGCCAAGCTGATTGGGAGCCGCAGAATTACGATCGCGAGTTTAAAGGGGCCATGCTGGTTTATGATGCATTAATCCAATCACGTAATTTACCAGCAGTGCGGGTGGGCTTAAGCGTTGGGGTTGAGCGAATAAGTTCGGTGTTGCAACAAAGTGGGGTTGAGTCACCGATCCCACATGTGCCTGCTATTACGTTGGGGGCAGTGGCACTGTCACCGGTCGCGGTTACAGAAGTGTATAGTATGCTGGCACAACAAGGTGTACACCGCCCCTTACAAACAATTCAAGCGGTGACGAGTCATGATGGGGCGTTGATCTATGAACGTCCACACCCTGTAGGTAAACGAGTGTTCGATGATGCGGGAGGGTTTCTAATTAATTTTGGACTACGTGGTGTGGTTAATGAAGGAACTGGACGAGCGCTAACGGAATCGTTTGGTCTCAATCGATTGGCGGGCAAGAGTGGCACAACCAACGACTACCGCGATAGTTGGTTTGTCGCCTATGATCACCAACACGTAACCACAGTGTGGCTAGGGCGGGACGATAATAAGCCAATCCATTTAACGGGTAGTCGTGGTGCGTTGAAGGTGGTGCAGCAAATGTTAGCAGCGATGCCGTTGCATCCATTACAGCTGAGTGCTCCAGCGACGATTGAGGCGGGTGGTTTCCATGCGGAATTAGGGACACGTATTCCAACACATTGTGAACATGCTCGATTATTCCCTGCGGTCTATAAAAAATTACCCGAGAACCTCAGTTGCTCGGGTAATATTGAGGAAGAAAAATCCTGGTGGCAGCGCTTATTTTAGCGCTGCAAATGCCACTTCAGCAGCGGCTAAGGTTGCCTCGATATCAGCATCAGTATGTGCTGCAGACATAAAGCCTGCTTCAAATGCTGATGGAGCTAAGTACACGCCTTGTTCGAGCATACTGTGATAGAACGCGCGGAAGTGCTCGATGTTGCACTGCGTTGCCTGCTCATACGTGGTGACTTGGTTGGCGGTTGTGAAAAAGAAGCCAAACATGGAACCTGCTCGGTTGGTGGTGAAGGGGATACCAGCAGCGTCGGCACGTTGCTGTAAGCCATCGACCAACTTATCAACATTGGCATACAATGCAGGATAGAGTTGTTCATCAGTAAGCTGTTCTAATGCCGCTACACCAGCTGCCATGGCAACGGGGTTACCTGATAAAGTACCGGCTTGGTAAACTGGACCAAGTGGTGCAATATAATCCATGATTTCACGTTTGCCGCCAAATGCACCGACCGGCATGCCACCACCAATCACTTTGCCCAGGGTAGTGAGATCTGGGGTAATTTGATAGCGTTCTTGTGCACCGCCACGAGCGACGCGGAACCCAGTCATGACTTCATCAAAAATCAGCACGCTGCCATAACGGTCGCAAATGTTGCGCAACCCTTCTAGAAAGCCAGGTACTGGAGGAATACAGTTCATATTTCCAGCTACCGGCTCAACAATAATAGCGGCAATTTGCTCGCCAACTTCGGCAAAAACCTTCTCAACTGAGGCTAAGTCGTTAAAGGTGACAGTGAGCGTGTGTTTAGCAAAGTCTGCTGGGATACCAGGTGAATTAGGGACGCCAAGGGTCAATGCTCCAGAACCTGCTTTAACCAGCAAAGAATCGGCATGGCCGTGGTAGCAACCTTCGAACTTCAGGATTTTATCCCGTCCGGTATAACCGCGCGCTAATCGGATTGCGGTCATAGTCGCTTCGGTTCCTGAGTTCACCATTCGCACTTTCTCGATTGAGGGTACTAACGACTTAATTTTTTCTGCCATGGTAATTTCCATGGCCGTTGGCGTGCCAAAACTTAAACCACGCTCAACTGCTTGCAAGGTCGCTTCCCGGATAGCTGGGTGGTTGTGACCTAAGATCATGGGCCCCCACGAACCGACATAATCAATATACCGTTTGCCATCAGCATCGTACATGTAGGCGCCGTCGGCACGCTCGATAAATACTGGTGAGCCACCAACGCCATTAAATGCGCGCACAGGCGAGTTTACGCCACCAGGAATACTTTGTTGGGCTTGCTTAAATAACTCATCAGAACGTGACATTCGTTTCCTCATCAATCAATAAAAGGTATTAGTAACTGTTACGCTTATCGCTGTACCAGTTAACGTCGCACTCGTATTTATCCACGAGATCAGCAACCCCTAAGGTAAGTGCAAATAAAGCCATGCGTATGAGTACGCCATTATCCGCTTGGCGAAAGATGGCGAGGTTAGGGTTCTGATTTAAATCATTATCTAATTCATTGGCCTCGGCACGAGAGTCTCGTGGTAACGGGTGCATAATCACCGTATTTGGCTTGTAATGTTTCGTATAAATTTCACTATTTAGGCGGAATTTACCACGATATAAATCTGCTTCTTCTGGTGTGGTAAACCGCTCTTGCTGGATACGCGTTTGGTAGACAATATCGGCATCGAGCGAGCCGGATACCTGATCAGTAATGGTAATTTGATGGTTAGCTCGAGTGAGTTCGTCGACGATGTAATCAGGCATTGCAAGTTCGCGCGGCGAAATCAGCGTGAAGCGAATATTTTTATACATGGCCAGTAACCGTGACAGTGAGTGCACGGTACGCCCGAACTTCAAATCACCCATCATGCAGATATGCATACCGTTGATATCGTGGCCGTGGTGTTGAAGTTCTTTTTTAATGGTGTATAAGTCAAGCAGTGCTTGGGTTGGGTGTTCGTTAGCGCCATCACCTCCGTTGATAACCGGTACCCGACTTCCTTCGGCAAATTCTGCGACCGAGCCAGATTTAGGATGGCGCATTGCAATGATATCACTATAGCTGCTCAATACCCGTGCGGTGTCGTACAATGACTCACCTTTGGCTAGCGCAGAGCTTTCCATCCCAGTGGTTTCGCGAACATCCCCGCCGAGCAAATTAAACGCAGTACCGAAACTGACGCGGGTGCGGGTGGATGGCTCAAAAAACAAGTTACCAAGAATGGCACCTTCTAATACTTTAGTACGTTTTAACCGACGGGCATAAGGTTGCATGCGGTCAGCAGTTTGGAAGACAGTATGAATACTATCGAGGTCGAATTGCTCAACGGAAAGGATATTGGAACCGGTAAAATTCATGCTGAAAGGCCCTGCGGTGATTGCACACACTGGGCCAATACTGTAGCAGAAATCAGCTGTAAAAAGAATGTTTTTCGGCTTAAAACGGCTTTACTACAGCGAGAATAATGATGGCGAACAATGCCAACACCGGGATCTCGTTAAAAATCCGATAAAAACGGGTACTGCGGATATTGTGCTGGTGCTTGAAATCATTCAACAGTTTAAAGCAGTAACCATGATAACCGTATAGCAAAGCCACAATGACCAATTTTACATGCAACCAAACACTGGCTTTAAGCCAAGCACTGCCATAACTCCACATGAGCGCAAGGCCAAAGACCAAGGTTAAAATCGCAAATGGTGTGACAAAATACAACAAGCGCCGCTCCATGATTTGAAACTGTTCATGAACGGCTCCCGACGGGTTTTGCGAGTGATAAACGAACAGTCGTGGCAGGTAAAATATTCCAGCAAACCAAGCCACCATAAAAATAATATGAAGAGCTTTAAACCAGAGAATCATGAATATCCTATTTTAAATTTAAAGTTGCGTCTGCGATGGTGCCTGCGTAGCATGGCACGAAATTAATTAACGACTACAGGTCATGAACGAAAAACAAAATATCATAATGGCGGCATTAGTCCATCGCTTTGGGGGCTGGTTTGTTATCGTCTTAGCCATTATCGTCGGCGTACTTATAGGCTACTTGGGCGGTCATTGGCATACACTGCAGTTACAAAAACAAGTCAACGAGCAGCGTGATGTTATCGAGCAGTTATACGAACGTGCGGAAACCTATGACTATCAGCAACATATAGCTATGGTGGAATTGGGAATTGAACGGGCAGCCAGCCAAGGGCTACAACAAGAGTTGCTCATGGCGCAAGATGAAAATTTTGCACTACGGCGTGAATTGACGTTCTACCAGAAGATTATGGCGCCAGAAATGGAAGCCAGTGGTGTCGTCATTGATTCGCTTGAGGTGCAACCCAATATAGCTGCTGATCACTATCATTTTCGGATTGCCGTGGTGCAAATGGAACGCTTAAGAAATTTAACCAAAGGGGAAATTTCAATGCGCTTGCACGGGCGTAAAGACAATCAAGTTGCAAGCTATGATTTGTTAGCGCTGGCGCACATCGAGGCGAAAGACAGGCAATTTAATATGCGTTATTTTACGGTACTCGCGGGTGACTTTATTCTACCCACCGAGTTTCTTCCAGAACGTATCGATGTTGAAGTGAAAATTGAAGGTTCCCGGCAAACACTAACGCGCAGCTTCTTCTGGAGCCAGCTTCTCCAAGGGAATACTTGACCGCTTTAGTAAGGTAAGCGAAAATAGCTGTTGTTGAGATGAGAGGTACTATAACACTATGTCAGATGTCGCACAGGCCATACCAATTCAGTTTACCGATGCCGCTGCTAATAAAGTAAAGGCGCTCATTGCTGAGGAAGAAAATTCCGCATTAAAACTGCGTGTGTATGTCACTGGTGGTGGTTGTTCAGGGTTCCAATATGGATTTACCTTTGATGAAAAAACCAACCCCGGGGATATGGAAATTGAAAAAAATGGCGTGATACTTGTGGTTGACCCGATGAGCTTGCAATACCTTGTCGGTGGTGTGGTGCATTATGAAGAAGGCTTACAAGGCGCTCGGTTTTTTGTCGAAAACCCAAATGCGACGACCACCTGTGGATGTGGGTCAAGTTTTTCCATCTAAGGGTGAGATCACACGCTCAGTCGGTTAGAATGGAGAGACACATTCTAACCGAGGTATATTATGAGCGCATACGCAGACCATATAGCTACTGTCCAAACTAGATTCGATGCTGCCCTCGCAGCGACTGGCCATGAAGCTGTCTTTATTTATGCGGGACAACCACGCAACGCATTTCTAGATGATAACGCTGGACCATTTCGAGTAAATCCCTTATTCAAATACTGGATTCCAGTAACGGGAAGTCCGCAAAGTGCGCTGTACTACCAACCTGGACAAAAACCCGTTGTCTTTCTACATCAGCCTCGCGATTATTGGCATGCAACACCAGAAGTTCCTGCTGGTGAATGGCAGCAGCATGTTGAGTTAGTCATTGTTGACCACGTTGAGAAAATTCAAGGTTGGTTGGGTGAGCGCTTAGAGCGAGCAGTATTTCTTGGTGAATATTTTGCCGAGCCAGTAGCAAGCTGGTCCGTTGCTGCACATAACCCTGATGCACTGATCAATCACCTGCATTTCCATCGTGCGGTAAAAACCGAGTGGGAAATTGAAAATTTACGTCAAGCAAACCGCTTGGCGGCTAAAGCCCATCTTGCAGCACGTGAAGCATTTTATGCAGGCGCGAGTGAATTAGAAATTCATCATGCCTATTTAGCCGCGATTAATTATCGGGAAAGCCAATTACCCTATAACAGCATCGTTGCTCTCAATGAGAATGGAGCAGTGCTGCACTACGATAGCTATCAAACCGAAGCTCCTGTCGAGTCACGTTCATTCTTGATTGATGCAGGTGCGATCTACAATGGTTATTGCGCCGATATTACGCGTACCTACACCCGTGAAAAAGATGGCATGTTTGCTGAGCTTATCGCAGCGATGGATGTGGCGCAGCAGCAGTTGATTAAAGAAATTAAACCCGGTGTTAATTATCTGGACTATCATGTTAGCCAACACTTAAAAATTGCCACAATACTGAGTGACTTCGGTTTCGTGAACGGCACGCCAGAGAGCATTTACGAGCAAGGTTATAGTAGTGCATTTTTCCCACACGGAATCGGCCACTATATTGGTTTGCAAGTTCATGATGTTGGTGGTTTCTTAGCAAATGAACAAGGCGACATTATTCCACGTAATGAACGCCATCCGTTTTTACGGTTACTACGCGATGTTGAAGCTGGTCAAGTGTTTACCATTGAACCTGGTTTATATGTGATTGATCAGTTGTTAGAACCTTATGCTGGTAATGCTGACTTTAACTGGGATCGTATTGCACAACTTCGTCCTTACGGAGGGGTGCGAATTGAAGATAGCGTTGTTGTGGGTCTTGATGGCAACATCGAAAACTTGTCACGCGATGCCTTTGCAAGCCTAGAATAATTGTTAAGGTAAAAACAGCCCACCTAGAATTGCCGGACGACTAGCTCCGGTTACTTCAGGTAAGTTGCCCGGTTGGCGTGTCATGAAGCAGCGCGCTAACCAGGCAAATGCCATTGCTTCGACATGTTGTGGAGCAACCCCCAAAACTTGAGTTGAGTACCACTGCAAAGTTGGCGCCAGCCGCTTAAACGCCGCCATAAGTACGGGATTCGCCACACCACCGCCGGCCACATACACTTCAACCGGTTGTTGTGGTAACCATTGTTGAATAGCCATGATGATGGTCCGCGCGGTTAGTTCGACGAGCGTGGCTTGCACATCAGCAGGTGGATAACGCTTGATATCATCAGTTTGTTGGATAAGCCACTGTAAATTAAAGTCATCACGCCCCGTACTTTTAGGTGGTGCCAGGTGAAAATATTCAGCAGTTAACCACTGTTCTAATAAGGATTCATTTACCGTTCCAGTAGTTGCAAATTGACCATCAGGATCAAAACCGGTCGCCGCAGTTGGATGACAGAAGCGGTACCACTGATCAAGTAAGGTATTGGCAGGACCAGTATCGAAGCCTAGGATCTTACTATCAGTGCCTGGCAGCCAAGTGATATTAGCAATACCACCGAGATTCAAAATCACGCGAGGGATGCCGGTTTTATGGAATATCGCTTGGTGAAACGCAGGTACTAGTGGAGCTCCTTGTCCACCCAGTGCAACGTCTTTACGACGGAAGTCTGCAACAACAGGGATACCAGTGCGAGCAGCCAACGTGTTGGGGTCGCCTAATTGCAGGGTATAGGCGGGTTGCCCCGTAGGACAATGTCGAACTGTTTGTCCATGGCTACCAATTGCCGCAATTTGAGCTGGTGCAACATTGTGTTGGTGCAGTAACTGCTCGACAACATCGGCACAGAACTCCGCAAATAGCCGATCAGTTTCTGCTAACAGGTGTAGTTCATTTGGAGAGGTGTGACACAACTGGTGAAGACGTTGAGCGAGAGCGGTAGGGATGGGCGTATGGTGATGGCGCAGGAGTTGTGGGACTGATTGCGTGAAATCGACAAGGACGGCATCTAAACCGTCCATGCTGGTCCCAGACATCAGTCCAAGATATAACTCGCTAGCCATAGTTATAACATTGCCAGATAGAGGCGTTTACTATCGTTTAATACCGCTAGGCGCTGTTGCACTAAAGCTTTAAACTCGGGAAGCTCGTCGGCAATAAGTGATTCGGCCTGGGGAAGCTTTACAGTTCGTGGGTTACGATGGACGCCATCCACTAAAAATTCATAATGCAAATGCGGGCCAGTAACGCGGCCAGTGGCACCCACGCGACCAATCAATTCACCCTGTTTAACCCGCTGACCAGTTTTTACCAAGCGCTTGCTTAAGTGTAAGTATTTGGTTACGTAGCGCTCGCCATGTTGAATAAACACATAATGGCCGTTGAGATTGTTATAGGCACTAGCAATCACTTTACCAGCACCTGAAGCCATCACCGGTGTACCGACCGCAGCGGCGTAGTCGATCCCATTGTGTGGCCGTACTTGTCCAGTCACAGGGTGTAAGCGGCGGGGATTGAAGTTTGAGCTGATATAGTTGAATTTCACCGGTGAGCGTAAAAATGATTTACGCATGGCGCGCCCTTGCGCGTTATAGAATTCATCATTGGTGTGGCGGAAAGCTTGGTAATGTTCGCCGCGGTTAACGAACTCGGCGGCTAAAATTCGGCCATAACCGATGAATTCGCCTTCTGCATATTTCTTCTCAAATAGAACGCTAAACTCATCGCCTTCACGCAAATCCAGGGCAAAGTCGATATCCCAACCGAAGATATCTGCGATACTCATGATTTGACCTTCGGTTAAACCTGCATCAATCCCTGCATTCCAAAAACTTGTTTTGATGCGAGCATGAGCGGTTTCGGTACGCACTTCGATTGGCTTAGTTTCAATGTGACTGATAAACCCATTATCTGCCCGTGAGACGATTAAGGTATCGGTTGCATTGATTTGATACGCTAGTTGGGCGAGTTCATCATTGTCGTCACGAGCAAAACGTAACGTATCGCCTGGGTGAATTTTACGCAGCACGCGATCGGCTTGTTGATCTTGTGTCACGCGATAGAGTTGTTGTGGGGTAAAGCCCATTTTATCGAAGATACGTGCTAAAGAATCGCCACTACGTACCTCATAACCGCTCCAGCGAAGATTCGTTTCGTCAGACTGGGTCGCTGTATCAGCAGAAGTGTCAACTTGGAGGGGAAGTTGATAACGTTGCCCCAGGAGCAGTTCTTGCTGGTCAAGCTGCCTCGGTATATCGGCATGCCGGGACGCAGTCGCTGGATCAGATGGTAAAAACAACATCAACAAAGTCACCACGCAGACAAGGCTGAGTAGTATCTGATGCCGACGCGGGAGGGCGGCGATAAACCGGGTCATAGATTTTGGAATTGACTTCATAACTTTCCGACGTATTAGCGCATCAACTATTCTAATTAGAATTGATTGCAGAATAATATGAAGTATGGCGATTTTCCAGTCAATTTACGAATAATTACTCTTAAAAGAGTAAGTGATATAACATACAATGCAAGGTTTGTAGCGCATTTTACTTCAGAAAAGGGGATAACAGGTTATGAGCGTGTCAGCTGCGGAGGCGTTTGAAAAAATCGCGCGTGGTACCGAAGAAATTCTTTTAGCTGATGAGTTAAAGGATAAGTTGGCGAGCGGTAAATCACTGATTATTAAAGCTGGATTCGATCCAACTGCCCCTGATTTGCACCTTGGCCATACAGTATTAATTAATAAGTTGCGGGTGTTCCAAGACCTCGGTCATCAGGTGGTTTTCTTGATTGGTGACTTCACTGGAATGATCGGCGATCCGACTGGTAAAAACGTAACCCGGAAACCACTCTCGCGGGAGGATGTGTTGGCGAACGCAGAAACCTATAAAGAGCAAGTGTTTAAAATACTCGATCCCGCCAAAACCTTGATTCGTTTCAACTCTGAATGGATGAATGACCTCGGTGCCGCCGGGATGATTAAACTGGCGTCACGCCAAACAGTAGCACGGATGCTTGAACGTGATGATTTTAAAAAGCGTTATGCCGCTGAGCAGCCAATCGCCATTCATGAATTCCTGTATCCATTAGTCCAAGGCTGGGACTCGGTTGCCTTAAAAGCAGATATCGAGCTTGGGGGCACCGATCAACGCTTCAACTTACTGATGGGTAGAGAGTTACAAAAAGATGAAGGTCAGTGCCCGCAAACAGTCATTATGATGCCCCTGCTAGAAGGTTTGGATGGGGTCCAAAAAATGTCGAAATCTTTGGGCAATTACATCGGCATTACTGATCCTGCGAACGAAATGTTCGGTAAAATCATGTCAATATCTGATGATTTAATGTGGCGTTACTATGAGTTGCTCAGCTTCCGACCCATGGATGAAATTAATCAATTCAAACAGGCTGTTGCAGAAGGCGCCAACCCACGCGATTACAAAGTATTGCTGGCGAAAGAAATTATTGCTCGTTTTCACGATGAAGATGCGGCGACAGCAGCTGAACAAGACTTCATCCAACGGTTCAGTAAAAACGCGATTCCTGACGAGATGCCTGAATACACCATTGCGACAGAAAATGGTGAACTTCCCATCGGCCATGTGCTAAGAGAAGCTGAATTAGTCAGTTCAACCTCAGAAGCAATGCGCATGATTAAGCAAGGTGGCGTGAAAATTGATGGTGAGAAAGTGGTCGACACAAAACTCGTCTGTAATGCTGGTACTACAGCTGTTTACCAAGTAGGTAAACGGAAGTTTGCTCGGATCACACTAAACTAATTGCTCACCAGGTACTGTGATGCGGTGGCCTGACGGCCACTGCATCAGTGTCAGATATTCCCCCCAAACACAACCGGTGTCTAGACCAATAATATCAGTTCGATGGGTTGCTCCCATTAAGGCTGCCCAGTGCCCAAATATAATAGTAGTCGAACTTACTGGACGTAATGTGAACCAAGGTTTCAAGTGATGGGGGACGGATGCTGCGGTAGGTGCGGTTTTGACACCTAGGTCAAGGTTTCCTTGCTCATCGCAATAACGCATACGGGTAAAAGCATTAATGATGAAGCGCCAGCGCTCCATGTCACGCAAGGCTGGTGTCCAGCAACTTGGCTCATTGCCATACATGTTGGTTAAAAACTCACTGAGTTGCTGCTGTTGCCAGGCTGTTTGTAATGCAGTTTCAACTTCACGGGCATAACCTTCAGCAGCATCAATAGACCACCAAGGGTAGACGCCGGCGTGGGTCATGACTAACTGGCCATCGCGTTGCAATAACGGCTGCTTTATCAACCAATCAATCCAGTCGTATTGAGCAGATTCGGGAAGTGCTAGGATACAATCGAGGCGATCGCTAGGATCTGCTGGCCTTATTCCGGTGAGTACTGCGAGCAGGTTCAGATCATGGTTACCTAAAGTGATACGTGCGGCCGGACCGAGTTGTTGAAGGAGTTGCAAGCTGGCCAGTGAATCGGGACCACGGCCGACAATATCACCAACACACCAAAGCTCATCATGGTGTGGATCAAAATTAACTTGAGTTAGTGCTGTCTCAAGTTGACGCACGCACCCTTGAATATCTCCGACAAAATAGCGCGCCATAATGACCTAATGGATACTGTTAGGTACCGCTACGCGAAACTCCGGAATAACCACTTCAAAGGAATCTCCTTCTTGGGTAACCATAGTATAAATGCCTTCTACCAGCCCAACTGGTGTTTCAATGATTACACCACCGCTATAACTAAAGCTTTCACTCGGGCCTATATAGGGCCGCTGTCCTAAAACACCATTACCGTCAAGACGGAAAACCTCATTATCACCATTGGTTACTTTCAAATCACGCTTGAGCAAGCGAATCGTTGTATAGGTTTGGTTTGTTATGATGGCGGTATAGGAGAAAACATATTCGTCTTGATCATTCTCTGAACTGTAAGAAACGAACTGCGATGTGATCTCAACTTTAACTTTAAACTTAGCGTCCATTTTGTTCACTGTACCAGTTAGCTAGTCGACAATAATCCGCAACAGTCAAAGTTTCTGGCCGTGCGTTTGGGTTGATACCGAGTATCTCTAGTTGTTCATCAGAAAGCAACCCTTTGAGATTATTGCGAATTGTTTTACGGCGTTGGTTAAAAGCAATCAAGCAAATCTTGTGTAAATCGGCTCGGTCCGTTACTGGATAAGGTGGATTTCTGTAAGGGACTAAGCGGACTACTGCAGAATCAACTTTAGGTGCCGGGGTAAATGCGCTGGGTGGAACCATAAGTACGGGTTCAACCGCACAAGCTTGTTGGATTGCCACACTGATGCGACCGTAGGCTTTGCTATTAGGCTCTGCTGCTAAGCGATCAACCACTTCTTTTTGTAGCATAAAGTGCATATCTTGAATGACATCAAGTTGTTCCAGTAGATGGAATATAAGTGGTGTTGAAATGTTGTATGGTAAGTTGCCAAATACGCGCAGCGGTTGCTGTTGCGCGAATTGCCGAAAATCAGTTTTTAAGGCATCACCACGATACACTGAGAGTTTGTCTTTTAGCGCTGGGTGTTGTTCCAGACGCGCGGCAAGATCACGATCCAGCTCAACCACTGTTAAGTGTGTAACCCTATCTGCAACGGGCTCAGTGAGCGCCGCTAAGCCTGGTCCAATTTCAATTAAGTTATCGGTGGGTTGAGGGTTGATAGCGTCAACAATATCGTTGATCACGAAGTGATCATGGAGAAAATTTTGTCCGAAACGTTTCCGAGCGCGATGCCCTAAGTGAGTTTTTGTCATCCAGTTACCATGTCAATGGCAGTTTGCACTGCTAAGACCGCACTGCGGTCATCAATGTGAGCTGTACCAGCACGATCAAGTGCGGTGCCGTGGTCAACCGATGTACGGATATAGGGGAGCCCTAACGTAACGTTAATCGCTTGACCAAATCCTTTATATTTTAACACGGGAAGTCCTTGGTCGTGATACATAGCGACAATCACGTCGGCTTCCGCCAAATAGTGCGGTTGAAAAATAGTGTCTGCTGGGAATGGGCCTTGTACAGCAATACCACGAGCTTGTAATGCGGTTAAGGCTGGAATGATGTGATCGATTTCCTCGCGACCAAGGTGACCTTGCTCGCCAGCATGAGGGTTTAATCCGCACACCAGAATACGTGGCTTGGCGATACCCCATTTGGTTTGGAGGTCGCGGTGAATAATTTCGATGGTCTCTTCCACGCGGGCTTGAGTAATGGATTTCGCCACATCTTGCAAGGGAAGGTGCGTAGTCACCAGCGCCACACGCAGGCCTTCTGTCGCTAACATCATGACCACTCGTGGTGTGTGGCTGCGCTCAGCAAAAAATTCAGTATGTCCACTAAAAGCAACGCCAGCTTGATTTATAATTCCTTTATGGACTGGGCCAGTGACGACAGCAGCAAACTCACCGCTTAAACAGCCATCATTGGCACGAGCAAGGGTGGCGAGTACATAAGTAGCGTTCGCTGGGTTAAGTTGTTGGGCGATGGCTGGCTCTGCTAGTGCTATCGGAAGTACCGTTAGGGTTCCTGCCCCTTGTGTTTGTGCTGCTTGGGTTGATGTATAAGGTCGAATCGTAAGTGGTAAGCCAAGCTGCGCCGCACGGTCACTAAGAAGCTTGGGGTCAGCGATGGCTACCAGTTCCACCGGCCAGTCTTGCTGTGCTAATCGCACCGCAAGATCTGGCCCAATACCAGCAGGCTCGCCTGGGGTGAATGCAATACGCGCGACAGCCTGGCTCATTGCATTACTCAATCAGCGTTGCAATGTAAGCCTGATCGCGTAGCTCTTGTTGCCAATTTTCGAGTTCTTCTTGGTATTTCCGAGCAAATAACAGTTGGTAGGCATAGTTTTGTTGGCTACGCTTAGTTGCATCAAGCTGACGGCGGTCGATGACTTCAACGATATGCCAGCCAAATTGGGTTTGGAATGGCTCGCTGATTTCATTTAAGGGTAACCGCTCAACTTGGCGGCGGAATTCTTCGGCGTATACTGATGGTTCGGCCCAGCCAAGTTCACCACCCAATGCTGCTGAACCGGTATCTGCCGAATGTTCTCGAGCAGCTTCAGCAAAACTTATATCGCCGTTTAGTATACTGGCTCGCAATTCGATCAGTTTTTCTTGCGCTTTACGCTCAGAGAGAATAATCGATGGCGTGATCAGGATGTGACGTGCTTTTACTTCGTTTACTTCGACTTGCTGAATACCACGAACATCACTTACTTTGAGGATATGGAAACCTACACCGCTACGCAGTGGACCGATCAAGTCTCCTTTGTTCTTACCACGTACTGCATCAGCAAAAAGGGTTGGCATGGCGTTAATGTTCATCCAGCCTAAATCACCACCTTCAAGCGCACGCGGACCGGACGAAGCAGTGATAGCTGCTTGGGCAAAATCAGCACCATTGCGTAACCGTTCTAGTAATTGCTCAGCACGCTCCCGGGTCGCTTGTACCTCATCGGCATTCGCACCATCACGGAAACCAACCAAGATATGGCCTAAGCGATACTCAATTTCTTGCTCAGACATCTGATTCATGGCTTCAACGAGGTTATCTATTTCTTGTGGAGATACAAATACGCGACGACGTACCGATGCGCGCTGGGCTTCCGCAATCGCCATTTCTTTGCGAATCGTCTCACGGTAGGAATCCCAATCAGCCCCCATTTGTTCAAGCATTTCACGCAACTGGTCGAGCGTCATGTTCTGTTCTTGCGCAATCATGGTGATACCTTGTTGCAACTGCGGATCTGAGATGGCTATCCCCATCCGTTTCGCGATTTGGTATTGCAGCTCAGCCAACACTAATCGATCCATTGCCTGGATCCGAAGTACTTTTTCTGACGGTAGTTGAGTGCCACTGTCCGCCAGATTACGTTTGACTTGTTGCACCAATTGTTCAACTTCACTTTCCAGTACTATGCCATCGTTGACCACGACAGCCACACGATCGAGTACTTGTTGTGCGCCGCTTAGCCCGCTGTATGCTAACAGTGCGATTGCGATGATACCTTTAACAAATTTACCCATGAATACTACCTAGTTGCTTAAGTGGAATGGGTGACGATAGCCAAACAAGCTTTGCTCAATCATATCAAGTAAGCTGCGGTTATCCCGGCCCAAGCCTTTTATTATAAATTGGATGCTAATCCCATTATCGAATTCTGGTGCTGCCACGTTTGGCACACCACCATATAGTTCGAGATTGCGGTTAATTCTACGATAGCCACTAATTCTCATCGCCCAGCAGCAATCGCTATACTGTAGCGCAATGAATGCATCGTTGGTACGACTGTTTTGCAAATCATAATACCAATTTGTTGCCAATTGCCATTGCGGGCTGAGTTCTACGACACCTAACATGCCAACTTGTTCCACATCATTTTCAAGTAAGTTGGTTGCGGTACGATGACTCAATTGCACCAAATTGAACTCATCCAAACGATACTCAAAGGTTGTTTGGCTTTTTCTAGTACTCTTGTCTTCTAAGTTGTACTGAATCGAGTTGTTAAAGTACATATTATCGGAAATCCTGAAACGCGACTCGAGTGCTAAATCTGAGCGGTTTTCAGACGGGATCACATCGGTATTAAAGAGTTGTGTACGGCTATTTTCAAAGTAGTAAATTTGGCCGAAGCTCACCCGTGCCATTTCTCGCGCTTGTTGGTCAAATAGGCTGGTTGATGCCCCAATAGTCACTTGGTTGGCATCGGCAATACGGTCTAAGCCAGTAAAACGTCGTGCCCGAAACAATCCTTGGTAGTCATCTTGCATTAACGTGGCGTCGTATATCCCAATCCCGGACTGATTCCGATAAGGAATATACAAATACTGAATTTGTGGTTGTAGCGTGTGAGTATATTGTTCGTTTTGAATTGTCACTTCACGCTCTAGGTTTACTCGGCCACGCCATCTGAAGGTTGGTAAGCTACGGCTGGGATTCTTCTCGTGTGATAATGCCAGATCGGCATCTTGATTGTAGTAGGTATAAGCATAACTTAATTCAGCAAGCCAATCGTAACCAGGCTGCTCTAAGTGGTAGCTAAGCTGCGGCTCGATATGAATACGAGTGGCGGTATCACTACTGAAATCTTGGTTCTGAAAATGGGACAATTCAGAAAATAAGGTAAAGTTCACATCAAACGGCGCAGTTGCGGAATAGTAACTCTTAATTTGTGGAACCGTACGATAGGGTGACCGATAGCTACCGAGTAGTTCAAAATCTTCAACACGCATCGATACCTGCCATTGCTCGGTGTGGTAGTCGAGCTGGGCATGTCGATATAGTTGGGAGTCAGCGCGACCCGCAAAATCCGACCCAAAATCGTTCAGATAGTCGTCATCACTGATAAAAGTCCCGTTTACATAACCGCGCCATCGGTCGCCCCAATAGTGAGCTTGTTCAATTCGCCATAAATACCGTGAACTACTGTCCGCAATCGATTTGTCGTCGGCGAGGTAAGCCACATTGTATTGGCCATAACCGCTGTTATGCAGCATCCGGAATTCAACTTGCAATTGTGCACCACGCTCGGCCATATAACGCGGGGCTACGGTCATGTCCATATTGGGTGCAATATTGATATAGTAGGGGATCTCAACCTCAAACCCATTTTTTTGTGACGAGCCAAAGGTGGGGAATAAAAAACCAGTTTTCCGTGCATCAGTGACTGGGAAATTGATATATGGCATATAGAACACTGGCACTCCAAATAGCTCAAACTTTGCGTGCCAGGCTTCACCCCACTCTTCATCCTCACTTAACGAGATTTGCTGAGCACTAAGTTGCCAAGCTGGGTTATCGGATGGGCAAGTAGTAAAGGTTGAACCTTCTAACAATACTTGTTCAGGAGAGAGTGACAATAAATCCGCTTTGCCATGCGCTCCTGTGGTGACTAGCTGATATTGAGCGCCACTGAGAAATGCTCGGTTTTCACCCGAGTTGAGGCGGAAGTTCTCAGATGAAACCTGTACATAGCCGTTATTGAATAAGGTTGCACCGCTGGCGTTAATATTACCTGTTAATTGGTTAATTTGTGCCTGCTCGGTGTGCAGTTGCTGCTCCCCTACTTGCACTTCAACATTGCCAAAATACGATGCTAACTGAGAGATAGAGTCAATATCTGCTCGATCGGCACGTACCCCAATAGCACCATCGGCAAGGTTTTCAATAGGTTGATATTGGTGTTGAAACAAAGGTGAAGGCAGCGGGCATACTTCAGGCGTGGGAATACGCGGTGACTGCTCTGCATAGGCAACAGAGCTGCTGAAAATCAGCATGACCGTCCACATCGAGGCCTGAAATTTTTTTTGCATGAACCTAGGTACCTTGGGTTGTCCTTCACAATGTGCAGGGTATGATAAAGCAATTTTTATTTTGCTGCCATTTGGTAAACTCTGGTTTTTATAGAATTTTGCCGAATTATCGAGAAATAAGGGTAGATTGGGTGCTAAGGGGGCTGGGTGACTGACCATCGCGAATTGCAATTACAGGCTTGGTGTGAAGCGGTAACAGGATACCGGCAGCAGCACTTACAACCGGTATCAGGTGATGCCAGTTTCCGGCGCTATTTCCGCTGTTCTGACGGACATCGTAGTTATATTGCTGTAGACGCACCGCCACCACAGGAGTCACTACAGCCATTTATGGCTGTCGCGGCCGCCTATGCTGAACAGGAGCTGCCTGTACCGACAGTGGTTGCTGCTGATGAAAAGCATGGATTTATGCTGCTTACTGACCTTGGCAATGCGTTGTTACTGGGCGAACTTACTTCGTCGAGTATGGAAAGTTTCTATCGTCAGGCACTGACCGACTTGATGAAAGTGATGCGGGTGACCGAGACCAGTTTAGGGCCATTACCGACGTTTGACCGAGCGTTACTCGAACGTGAACTCGCCTTGTTTCATGATTGGTTGGTACATACTCATCTCGGTTTGCAAATGACCCGTCAACAACAAACGATATGGGTTGATTTTTGTGCAGTCATGGTCGCCAATGCTTTGGCACAGCCGCAAGTAGGAGTGCATAGAGATTTCCATTCGCGGAATATCATGGTACAGCCTGATAATTTAGCATATATCGATTTTCAGGATGCAGTGGTGGGGCCGATTACTTACGATGCAGTAAGCTTATTACGTGATTGTTATATCGCTTGGCCGGCAGCAGATGTTCATCGATTGAGCCAAGAGTTTTTACATCAACTGCAGATACACCAGTTCGTTGCTGACTCGGTTACGGCTGAACAATGGCAACGCTGGTTTGATTTAATGGGTATGCAACGTCACACCAAAGCAGCGGGTATTTTTGCAAGATTATATCACCGCGATGGCAAATCCGGCTATCTGCGGGATATTCCCAGAACTGTTGATTATCTCGTTCACGTGAGTGCTCACTATCAAGAGTTTGCTGATTATCGTAATTGGTTAATCACCGACGTTGTCCCTGCGCTGCAGGAGCAAGCGTAATGCAAGCCATGATCCTGGCCGCAGGTCGTGGCGAGCGAATGCGCCCGCTCACGGACACTTGCCCAAAGCCATTATTGCCAGTGAATGGTAAATCCTTAGTCCACTATCACCTCGAAAAACTGGTTAAGCAAGGTGTTAAACGGGTGGTGATTAATCATGCGTGGCTAGGTCATTTGATTGAGCAGCAGTTAGGGGATGGTCGACAGTTTGGTCTAGAAATCTGCTATTCACCAGAGCCGCACGGGGGCTTAGAAACTGCCGGAGGAATTATTCGCGCATTACCGTTGCTTGGTGATGAGCCATTTTGGGTCATTAATGGCGACATCTATACAGAATTTGATTTTGCCAAGCTACCACGTACGCTCGCCCCGAATCATCATGCCCATTTATTATTAGTGCCAAACCCATCACATCATCCGCATGGTGATTTTGGCCTAAAGCATGGGATACTGCAGCCGCGCCAACATGGAATAGAAAGTTTTACCTATGCCGGCATGGGCTTATACAGCCCCCAATTTTTTGCTGACTACCATCCCGGGAGTGAACAGTTTTTAAAGCTGCGGCCACTGCTTGAACAGGGTGTTGCGGGCCAGCGTATTGCAGCAACAGTGTTCCATGAATACTGGACAGATGTTGGAACCCCGGCTCGGTTAACAGCCTTAGCCAACACATTGCAAGGTCAAGGTACGACGCGTAATACATCGGAGCCATTATGATTTGGGGAAAAATTATAGGGGGATTTTTTGGACTTTTACTCGGCCGACTCCCGGGCTTACTCATTGGCTTATTGATTGGGCATTGGTTTGATCGTGCTCTAAAGCAAGCGCTCATGCAGCCGAATGGAACAGCGTCAACCCCGTACGGTTTTACTTATACCTTGTTTGCGGTGCTTGGGCATTTAGCCAAATCCAAAGGCCGGGTTACGGAGCAGGATATTGACTATGTCAGCCGCTTAATGACCGCATTGCAACTGGAAGGTGACGCACGAACTGCAGCGCAGGACGCATTTCGTGATGGCAAACAAGCTGATTTCCCAGTGGCGGAGCAGGTTCGCTCATTGCGATCCCAGTTTGTTTGGCGTCGCGATCTCCTGCAGTTTTTTCTGGAGCAGTTGCTCATCGTGGCGCTACAGGATGGGCAATTGGATGATGCTGAATACCAAGTTTTACTGAAAGTAACAGAAGCGCTAGGCTTTCGGCGTGAGCAGTTGGATGCGATGGTCGAGATGGTCTCGGCACAATTGCGCTTCCAACATCATTCAGCTGGTTCCCAAGGGACACGCCGTGCATCATCAGAAGCGCAATTAGCAAATGCATACGCGGTATTGGGCATCGCACCTTCGGCAAGCTTTGCTGAGGTAAAAAAGGCCTATCGGCGGATGATGAATAAGCATCACCCGGATAAGCTTGCAGCGCAGGGGCTACCCCCAGAAATGCGTGAATCTGCGCGGGTGAAATCTCAGCAAATTCAAGCCGCTTATGAGTTGATCAAAACTCAGCTGGGCAAGTAAACGACAGGCGCTGCTGCGTGGTTGGGTGATCAAAAGCAAGTAGCTCAGCATGCAATAACAAGCGATCGGCTGCAGCAAAAGCCGCGGCATCTGCATAAAATTTATCACCTCGAATGGGCGTGCCGAGTGCTTGCATATGAACGCGTAATTGATGTGAGCGGCCAGTATAGGGTTCCAAGCGCACGATATCGCCAACCTCATCGCGTCCAATCACGTGATAGAATGTCAGGGCGTGTCGCCCGTGCCGGAAGTCGACCATTTGCCGCGGCCGATTAGGCCAGTCACAACGCATGGGTAACTCAATGGCACCGTGATTGGCAGGCAGATGTCCAGCTACTTTTGCCACATAGTGTTTACTCACTGTACGTTGCTCAAATTGGCGTTGCAGCGCCGCTTGCGCAGTTTTATTACGGGCAAACACCAATAACCCTGATGTTGCCATATCCAATCGATGCACGACACGGATACCTGGGCACGCGAAGGCCAATCGCGTCCAGACGGAATCACGGTGTGCAACCGCTTTACCTGGAACGCTTAGTAACCCGCTCGGTTTATTTACCACCACAATGTCTTCGTCCTCGTGCAGAATGGTTAAAAAGGGAGTGATGGGTGGCGTATAATGTAAGAGTGTCATTCGGGAATATTAATAATAATTCGGGCCGCATCCAATTGTAACAGAGGCTGTGCAAAGGCTTCTAGCAATAAGCCACGGCGCTGTTTAACAGCTTCAATTTCACTGGGGCGAACATATGGGTTGCGTTGTTGTAATTGACGGAGCCGTGTTAATTCACGTTCTAATTGTTCTTGCATCATTGTGGTGGCGGACGCGATGGCGGTCGCTTGTAACTGTTCAGCAGGGTGCCACGCACGTTGAATCGTTTGTTGGCACTCACTCCGTAATTGTTTCAGGATAAGTTTCGCTTGTTTTTTCTCGATAAAATGAAGTTGCCGTTCAAGTGTGTCAGCGGCAACTTTATCAGTAAGATTGCGTCCCTGACTATCCATCAAAATACGGAAACACTGTTGCGGATAAAACTCTTGTACAGCCAGCTGGCGCGGTGCTAACACCCGGCTACTGAAGGTTAATTCAATAAACCACAGGCCAGCTGCGAGAGCCTTGTTTTGCAATTTAGCCACTGCAGTACAACCGTATTCATCTTGCGTAAGCAATTCCATAGCCTGTTGAACAAAAGGATGATCCCAAGTGAGGAAGGCCATGTCATCGTGGAGCAACGCATATTGCCGAGAAAAGGTCACGGCTATTCCCTCGTCGGGCACCCCAGCTAAGGGGACGCGTAGGTATTCGGTGGGACGCAGCCAGCCGTAATCGTCATTTATGCGTTCGAAATCCATCCCAAAACGCTCCCAAAACGACAACATAAACTGCTCAAGTTCAGTCGGTTGTTGCAATGCGTCAAGTGCCTCATTCAAGGCGTGTAACTGATGCGGACGATAGGCGTTTAATTCTTGTAAGCGATCACGGCCGGCTTCTGCGGTGGCGCGCAGGATGGCTGCTTGCTCTCGCGTAGCTGTGGTCAATGCAGTGAGTTGCTCAGTGGAAAATTCTGGGGTACCAATGCGCTGGCATAAATGTTGAACCGTGGGCGCAAATTGCTCGTAGAGTAGTGAGCCAATAGCGTTCGGTTGAGTAAACGCATCCATCGCCTGATACCAAGCAAATAATACCTGTTCAGGTGTGTCTTGCACGACAGGCACATGAATATGGATGGTATGTTGCTGCCCGATTCGATCCAGTCGCCCGATCCGCTGTTCAAGTAGATCAGGGTGAAGTGGGAGATCAAACAACACCAAGTGCTGGGCAAATTGGAAGTTACGCCCTTCGCTGCCAATTTCTGAACACAACAAGATAGGGCAACCATCCTCAGGGCTGGCAAAATATGCGGCAGCTCGATCGCGTTCGAGCAACGTAAGGTGCTCGTGAAATACCGCAGCATGAATACCGTGCTGCACACGCAAATGTTCATGTAACGTCAATACCGACTCTGGTGATTGACATATCAGCACAAATTTTTGCTGCTTATGTTGTTTTAATAACGAAACCAACCAATCGAATCGCTGCCGGAAAGAGTCAGCAGCCGGCAAGTTACTTGTGTGTAACTCGCGCACTGGAAATCCACCAATATGGCGGCGGCTATTTCGAAACATGACACGGCCAGTACCATAAGAATCAAGGAGCTCATCTAAGGCTTGGTCATCACCAGCGGCAGCAAGTGCCTCCGCCTGCGGAGCCAAAGCGAGATACCGTGCTTGTTCTGCGGTAAATGCTGAGAAATCAGCAAAACGGTCGGGATCAAGCAACTGTAAGCGGGCAAAATGCGCCTCTAGACCGGCTTGCTCAGGGGTAGCGGTGAGTAATAACACACTTTCTATGTGTAAGGTCAATTGCTGTAACGTGGTAAACCGTGATTCGCTAGGTTTGATTTGGTGCGCTTCGTCTACCACTAGGAGATCCCAAGTAACTTCGAGCAATTCAGCAGACCAAAATGCGTGATCGAGTAACGATTGTGGGATCAGTACCAGTTGTTCACTAGCAAATACCACTTCACCACTACTGGCTGCTTGTTCACAACGTTCTTGATCAAATAAACTGAAACTCAAATTAAAACGACGCAGTAATTCGACTAACCATTGGTGAGCCAAGCTATCTGGAACACAAATAAGTACCCGTTCTGCACGCCCAGTCAGTCGCCGGCGGTGGATAATAAGGCCTGCTTCGATGGTTTTCCCTAAACCGACTTCATCGGCGAGCAGCACGCGTGGATGATGGCGATCTGCCACTTGGGATGCTACATAGAGCTGATGCGGTAATAACTCTGCCCGTGCACCAATCAACCCTACTGCAAGACTTTGCTGCCAACGTTGTAAATGATGTTGGGCCGACTGGCGCAAGCGGAATAAATCTAACCGATCCACTTTACCAGTCAAAATGCGGGTGAGTGGTTGGTTGGTGGCAACTTGTGCAGCAAGGTGCAGTTCTGGCACCGTAACTTCGGCATCAGTTTCACTGTGAATGCCGTGATAAACAAAAAGGCCGTTTTGCTCGCTCACCCTAGTGACCCGAAAGCTCCAACCGTCGCCATGTTGGCCTTGTTCATCAGGAAATAAACGGAAGCGGGCAAGAGGGGCATCATGGTTAGCATAACGGCGGAACTCGCCGGTAACCGGAAACAAAAGGGTAACCATTCGCCCTTGTAGTTCGGTGACTATTCCCAATCCTTGCTCCATTTCTGTTTCACTGAGCCAACGTTGGCCGGGAATAAATTGTGGTGATGTTGTTCTTGCTACCATGAGAGACCTTTACTGCAGCGTCTTAAAAAGAGGGCGCACATGGTAACGAAAATTAATTCAATATTCACATCATTTTCATCAAAGTTGGACTAGTCTTGTCTGTATGGACGTTATATAAGAAATAATACAGCAACGCCATTTGAGGGCCCCCATGACTGACAGCACTCCCAAATATTACATCTTAGATACCAACATCTTACTGCACGAGCCGCTCGCCTTCTTAAACTTTGATGAACACCATGTCGTGATACCTATGGTGGTATTAGAAGAATTGGATGTCATTAAAGATCGGCAGAAAGACATTAGTCGTGAAGCGCGAACTGCGATTCGATCGCTTGAAAATGCACTCAAGGATGCGACTCCTGAGCAAATTTTAGCGGGCGTGTCGCTAAGTGAGATCCAAGGAGCACACTTAGCTGCAGGAACCTTATCGATATTTCCAGATTATCGATTAAAACAGCAAGATGCGGTTTTGAATTTATCAGAAAACGATCACCGCATTATTCAAACAGCATTAGCACTACAGCAACAGCACCTCAATACAAAAGTCGTGTTAGTAACTAAAGATATTAATATGCGGCTAAAAGCGAAAGGGGCTGGAGTTAAGTTTGTCGAAGATTATCGTACCGATCAGTTAATTGACGATATTCGGTTCCTATCAAAGGGATTCATCGAGATTGACGGGGATTTTTGGGCGCACGTTGGGGAAGTCACCAGTGTTCAACAAGGGCGTGACACCTATCATGAAGTTCCGCGAGAAACCTTACCTACAGTATTTCATAACCAATATATTATTGATGATACCGAGCATTTTGCGGCAAAAGTCGTTGGTTATGATGAGCATTTTATCCGTGTGCACGATCTTAGCTATGAACGAATGATGGGATATCGTGCGTGGGGAATTCAGCCTAAGAATATTTATCAAGCGATGGCGCTTAATGCCTTGTTAGATCCGAATATGGATTTAGTAATTTTGACGGGCCCAGCGGGGAGTGGAAAAACGTTGTTAGCCTTGGCTGCTGCATTAGAACTCGTGGTTGAGCAAGGTATTTATGAAAAGATTATAGTGACTCGGAATACTCCAGAAATCGCAGAGTCCATTGGTTATTTGCCGGGTACAGAAGAAGAAAAAATGGCACCTTGGTTGGCTGCGATCACCGATTCATTAGAAGTGTTACATAAACACGATGAAAGCATGGATGCCAGCCTCAATTACATTATGTCGAAGGCAAATATTCAGTTCAAATCGTTAAACTTTATGCGTGGTCGGAGTATTCAAAATGCTATTGTGATTCTCGACGAAGCGCAAAACCTCACCGCGTCACAACTCAAAACTATAATTACTCGTTGTGGTACCGGTACGAAAATTATTTGTTCTGGTAACTTGGCGCAAATTGATAGTTATTATTTAACGGCGGTAACCTCGGGGTTAACCTACATCGTTGAACGTTTTAAAGATTACCCAGGCAGTGCCACGGTAAACCTCAATGGTGTCGTACGCAGTTCATTGGCGCAGTTTGCGGAGGAAAATTTATAACCGTTCGTGTGCTCAGTGTTGGTTAAAATAGTCTTCGAGGATAAGTTGTGCGGCGGCACTATCAACTTTGCCTTTTTTGAGTTGCTTGTAGCCACCGTGATCAAATAAATACTCTTTCGCGGCAACCGTCGTAAGCCGTTCATCTTGGTAGACCACTTGAATACCAAAACGGCCGTGCAGACGCTGCCCGAACTTGCGTGCACGTTCAGTTAATGGCTGTTCGGTGCCATCCATATTTAAGGGTAAGCCGACCACCACAAAATCAGGTTGCCATTCTTTTAACAAGCGCTCAACCTGACTCCAGTCTGGTTGCCCATCCTTGGCACGTAAAGCAGTGAGAGGTGTTGCGGTACCGGTAATAGATTGGCCGATCGCAACACCAATGCTGGATGTACCGAAATCAAATCCCAATACTTGGCTCATGAATGACCTACATCAGCAACAAGCTGCCACGGCTCAATGCCGAGTTTATTCAGCGCCTTTTGCCAACGTTGGTTGCTTGGCGTACGGAACAAAATATCATTGTCGGCCGGAATAATGAGCCAGCTATTCTCAGCCAGCTCACTCTCTAGCTGGCCAGCCTCCCAACCTGAATAGCCTAACGTAAGGAGGAAATCATTAGGTGTCAGACCTTGCCCAATATCTTTAAGAATATCTTTTGAGGTGGTGATGGCTAAGTCATCACTGAGTATGATTGAATTACGCCATTGTAAATCCGCAGTGTGTAGGACGAACCCACGATCGCGGGCAAGTGGACCGCCAGCATAAACTGGCTTCCCTAACTGTTGGTTAGTTAACGGAACGATTATTTCGACTTTTGCTAGAAGGTCTTCAACACTTATTTCGACGGGATGGTTGATAATAAGCCCCATCGCACCATTGTCGTTATGTTCACAAATATAGGTTACTGAACGCTCAAAAAAAGGGTCATCCAAGCCTGGCATGGCGATTAAAAAATGATTTTTCAGACTACCTAAGGTTTCCATTAGCTCCGCTTCTCCTGACCAAGTGCATCAATGAATTGAACTAGCACAAACCGAGTTGACGTTCGATTGCTTCAAATACTTTTTCAGCTATGTTTAGCTCATATGCGGCCTCAATCTCGCGCATACAAGTGGGACTGGTGACATTTATTTCAGTGATGTGATTACCGATGACATCAAGTCCTACAATGGTTAATCCACGGCGCTTTAATTCAGGGCCAACACGGCGCGCTAGTTCCCAGTCAGAGTCACTCAATGGCTGTGGGCGACCGGTACCACCTGCGGCAAGGTTACCCCGTGTCTCGCCGGCACTTGGAATACGAGCTAATGCGTAAGGCATTGGTTCGCCGTCGATAATAAGAATACGTTTATCACCATCGACAATTTCCGGCAAATAGCGTTGCACCATGGTAAAACGCTGACCATGGTTGGTGAGAGTTTCAATAATCACACCGAGATTTTGACCGCTGCTATCGATGCGGAAAATAGAGGCACCCCCCATACCATCGAGTGGCTTCAGAATAATATCTTGGTGTTCCTGATGGAACGCTCGAATCAATTCAGCTTGACGAGTGACTATCGTGGGCGGTGTTAGATCAGCAAACCAAGCGGTAAATAGTTTCTCGTTACAATCACGCAAGCTCTGGGGTTTGTTTACGACCAAGGCACCACGTCGTTCAGCCAGCTCTAATAAGTATGTGGCATATAAAAACTCATTATCGAAAGGCGGATCTTTACGCATTAAGATCACATCAAATTGCCCTAGATTCATGGTCTCCACGTCACCAAGCGTATAAAAATCGGTAGCCTGGTCGCGGACTTGCACCGAGCGCGCTAACCCGACTGGTTCTCCGGCAATCAATGATAGATCGTTAAGCGTTAGGTAATAGATCTCATAGTTACGTGCTTGAGCTTCGAGTAATAGGCGAAAACTTGTATCTTTATTCGGTTTTATGGATTCAATGGGATCCATAATCATCGCAAGTTTCATCAGACTTCCTTAGGCTAGGTCGCCAAATTGGTATTGAATGACACTCAATGCAGTGAGAGCCGCTGTTTCAGTGCGTAAAACTCGAGGGCCTAAGCGTACCGGTAAAAAGTGATGGGCACTCGCTAACGCAACTTCGTCTTCAGTTAGTCCACCTTCAGGGCCAATCAACAACGTTAACTGTTTAGGATGTTCAGTGAGTTGCTGTAATGGTTCTGTGGCATAAGGGTCTAGCGTTAAACGCAAGCCCTTTGGTAACTGCGCTAACCACTGCTGCATACTCAGGGGTAAGTTAACTTTTGGGACGAAACTCCGGCCACTTTGTTCACACGCTGAAATGACTATTCTTTGCCATTGCTGCTGCTTTTTCAATAAGCGTTCACCGCTTAATTTAACCGTACAACGTTCAGTAAATAATGGCGTGATTTCATACACGCCTAATTCCACTGATTTTTGTAGTACAAAATCCATTCGTTCCCCGCGGGAAATACCCTGCGCTAAGTGAACCTGAAGCGGTGATTCAGTTGGATTGGGAGCAACTTCCACAATTTTTACCGATATGCCGCGCTTCGCTATTGTTGTGATGGTTGCGGCATAGTTATGACCATCACCATTAAAGAGTTCAATGGGTTGTCCAGCAGACATGCGAAGAACACGGCCTACATGGTGGGCTGCTTCAGGATCAAGTTCTATCTCAGCCCCCAATTGCCAAGGCACCATGGTCGTTTGATAAATGCGAGGTATGCGCATACTTAATTCTTCTCTATCGACTACTTTCTGGTGGGCATAGTACCATCGGAACTAGCAATTGGCAGCTTGAAAAAATTTGATTTTGTCGGGTTTACCAACGATCATGGCACTCGGCAGACCACCAAGGAGAACGATGTATGCCTTTGTCGAAAATGTTTTCAACCCTGTGTGTCATGGTGTGGCTCGTTGTGCTGAATACGCCGGTACAGGCTGAGGATGCGCATAGCTATGCACGGATCAAGCAAGTATCCACGCCTCATATGGAGTTAGATTTAACCGTTGATTTTGATGACCGTAAGTTGCGTGGCCATGTGACTTATAAACTCGCGCGTCATGATACTAGTACACAGCTCTATTTAGATACTAACGAACTGGTGATTCATAAAGCAGAACTGCTTATTGATGAACAATGGCAACCTACCAAATTTACGATGGGGGATATCCACCCGAGTTTGGGACGTGAATTGATTGTTGATATTGGCCCTAGTGCAGCGCAGGTGCGTATTCACTATGAAACTGTACCAACAGCTAGTGGCCTGCAATGGTTAACGCCAGAGCAGACCGCTGGTAAAGAACATCCCTTTATGTTCAGTCAATCCCAGCCGATTCACGCACGTAGTTGGATTCCCATTCAGGATTCGCCAGCGTTACGCCTCACTTACAATGCTACCATTCGTACGCCAGAGGGGCTGTTAGCGGTAATGAGTGCAAACAATAGTCTCAGTGATGAGCGCCCTGGTGAATATCACTTCAGTATGCCGCAACCTATTCCAGCCTACCTAATTGCGATTGCGGCCGGTGACTTAGTGGTGCAAGAAATTAGTGACAATGTGGCAGTGTTTGCGGAGCGCTACATAGTTGCAGACGCAGCGTGGGAATTTGCTGATACGCCAGCTATGATTACCGCGACTGAGGAAATGTATGGCCCATATCGTTGGGATCGTTACGACCTGTTAATTTTGCCACCAAGTTTTCCTTTCGGCGGCATGGAAAACCCACGTTTATCGTTTATCACTCCAACTGTGGTTGCCGGTGATCGCAGTTTAATCAACTTGATTGCTCATGAGTTGGCCCATAGCTGGTCAGGCAACTTAGTAACTAACGCTAGCTGGCGCGATTTATGGATTAACGAAGGGTTCACTAGCTATGTTGAAAACCGCATCATGGAAGCATTGTTCGGACGTGAACGAGCGGTGATGGAGCAAGCATTGGGTTACCAAGATTTACGTGACGATATGGCGCGGCTACCAGCCAAAGATACCGTACTCAATATTGAATTGGGTCGGCGCCACCCAGATGATGTGTTCTCACAAGTACCTTACGTGAAAGGCCAACTATTCTTGATGTATTTGGAAGAAAAATTTGGCCGTGAGGAGTTCGATGTATTCCTACGTAAATACTTCGCTGATTTTGCGTTCCAGAGTATTTCGACTGAGCAATTCAAGCATTACCTCAAACGTGAGTTGTTAGATAAAAAACCACTGCTGGTGAGTATGGATAAGGTGAATGAATGGATTCATCAGCCTGGCTTGCCTGACGATGCACCTCGTCCTACGTCTGATGCATTTATTAAAGTTGAGCAGCAAATGCAACGCTGGCTGAAAGGTGGTCAGTTAGCTACTGACGCTTGGACCACTCACGAATGGCTGCATTTTATTAACAACTTGCCGTTAGATATCTCTGCACAAAATATGGCGCGGCTCGATCAAGAGTTTCAGCTCACGCAAAGTCAAAATAGTGAAATTGCCCACGCGTGGTTAAAACTCTCAATAATCAAAAATTACGAGCCAGCACGGGAGCGGTTACGAGAGTACTTACTTAGCATTGGTCGGAATAAATTAGTAAGTCCACTGTATCGTGAGCTGGCCAAAACGCCAGATAACTTAAAATGGGCACGGCAAGTTTACGAGCAGGCGAAGGCCGGTTATCACCCGTTGACGCAAACGGTTGCTGAATCATTGCTGTATGCCAACCAATAAGGAGCTGTCATGACAAAAGCGATTGGCTATGCGGCGTTGGCGGCAGATCGGCCACTGACCTATTATGAGTTTAATCGACGTGAGCCGACTGCCACCGATGTTGAAATTGAAATAGCATACTGTGGTGTGTGCCATTCAGACTTACACCAAGCACGTAACGAATGGGGCGGAACGATTTTTCCTTGCGTCCCCGGGCATGAAATTGTTGGCCATGTTACCCGTGTGGGTGCGCAAGTGACTCGTTATAAAGTGGGCGACACTGTCGGCGTAGGGTGCATGGTGGATTCTTGCCGCACCTGCCCAAGTTGTGAAGCAGGGCACGAACAATACTGCGATAGCGGGTTTGTGGGTACTTACAACGGCACCGATAAACATTCAAATGGTGTGACTTACGGCGGATACTCAAACCGAATCGTCGTTGATCAAGACTTTGTCCTGCGAGTTGACCCCAAGCTACCCTTGGCGGGTGTAGCGCCATTGCTGTGTGCAGGTATTACGACCTATTCGCCACTGCGACATTGGCAAGTTACCACAGGACACCGGGTTGGCGTGGTCGGTCTCGGTGGCTTAGGGCATATGGCATTAAAGTTGGCAAAAGCCATGGGTGCGGAAGTGGTGTTGTTTACCACGTCTACGAGTAAAGTTGCTGATGCGAAACGATTGGGTGCGGACCACGTGGTGATTTCAAGTGACGCAGCGCAAATGAAAGCGTGGCGCAATTCACTCGATTTTATTTTGAATACGGTGGCTGCACCTCATGATCTTGATGCTTATCTGAGTTTATTACGCTTGGATGGCACCATGACACTGGTAGGGATACCGGCTGAAGCACATCCATCGCCGTCGGCTTATAACCTGATCATGAAACGTCGTAGTTTGGCGGGCTCACTCATCGGTGGTATCGCGGAAACCCAGGAAATGCTAGATTTTTGTGCCAAGCATGGGATTACTGCTGATATTGAGTTGATTGCCATGGACGAAATCAACCACGCCTTCGAGCGAATGCTCAAGAGTGATGTGAAGTATCGCTTTGTAATTGATATGGCAACACTTAAACAGAAATAAAGACTTTTAGACGTCTAAATGTAGAAAAGTGGGCATAGTTACGATAAACTATGCCCACTTTTTTATGATAATTCATTCCTGACGTTCCTACACGAGATTTTAAAAGCATGGCACAGCACTTATTTACTTCTGAATCAGTTTCAGAAGGTCATCCAGACAAGATTGCCGACCAAATTTCTGATGCCGTTCTTGATGCCATTTTGGCGCAAGATCCGCGTGCCCGAGTCGCCTGCGAAACCTATGTTAAAACAGGTATGGTTTTAGTTGGTGGTGAAGTTAACACAAATGCGTGGGTGGATATTGAAGAAATCACCCGCAATACTGTCCGTAATATTGGTTACGTGCACTCAGACATGGGCTTCGATGCGAATTCGTGTGCAGTCCTCAATGCGATTGGGAAACAATCGCCAGACATCAACCAAGGTGTTGATAGAGACCGACCAGAAGATCAAGGAGCTGGTGACCAAGGGCTGATGTTTGGCTATGCCACCAATGAAACAGAAGTGTTGATGCCAGCACCGGTAACCTATGCGCATCGGTTAATGCAACGTCAAGCTCAGGTTCGTAAAGACGGCACCTTGCCCTGGTTGCGACCCGATGCTAAATCGCAATTGACCTTTATTTATGAAGATGGTCGCCCAGTAGGTATTGATACCGTGGTGTTGTCAACGCAACATCATGAAGATATCTCGCAACAACAATTGCGTGAAGCGGTAATTGAGACAATTCTCAAACCGGTACTACCAGAAGCATGGTTCCCAACCAAGCAAGAACGAATTTTCATTAACCCAACGGGTAAATTTGTGATTGGTGGACCTATGGGTGATTGCGGTCTGACGGGGCGCAAAATCATTGTTGATACGTACGGTGGTATGGCCCGTCACGGTGGCGGCGCGTTCTCTGGTAAAGATCCTTCGAAAGTGGACCGCAGTGCGGCCTATGCTGCGCGTTATGTCGCTAAGAATCTTGTTGCGGCGGGCCTTGCTGAGCGCGTTGAGATTCAAATTTCATATGCCATTGGTGTAGCTGAGCCAACGTCCATTAGCATTGAGACCTTTGGTACCAGTAAACACAGTGAAGAGCAGCTGATTGCGTTGGTTCGCCAGCATTTTGATCTGCGCCCATATGGGCTCATTAAGATGCTTGATTTAGAGCGGCCCATTTATTTACCTTCTGCAGCGTATGGGCACTTTGGTCGCGCCGAGTTTCCATGGGAACAAACGGATAAGGCCGACGCACTTCGCGCCAGTATCTAAGTTTGCGTCATAGCCCCGAAATGTGGAGAATACGCGCACCAATTGTGCATTTTTTCATTCGCTAATCTTCGGGGCTTGTCATGACTACAGCAGTAACAGATCGGAAACACCTAGCCAATGCAATTCGTGCGCTCAGCATGGATGCCGTTCAGCAGGCAAATTCAGGGCATCCTGGCGCGCCCATGGGAATGGCAGATATTGCCGAAGTACTCTGGCGTGACTTTCTAAAGCACAATCCTAACAACCCAGCCTGGGCAGATCGCGACCGTTTCGTGTTATCGAACGGCCACGGCTCGATGCTGATTTATTCGTTACTACATCTGACTGGCTACGAGTTGTCTATTGATGACTTACGCCAATTCCGCCAATTGCATTCAAAAACACCGGGCCATCCCGAATATGGCTACGCTCCGGGCATTGAAACTACCACAGGCCCATTAGGGCAAGGTATCACCAATGCGGTCGGCATGGCATTAGCTGAAAAAGTCTTGGCAGCACAGTTTAACCGTCCCGGCCATGAAATCATCAATCACTATACCTATACCTTCCTTGGTGATGGTTGCTTAATGGAAGGCATTTCTCACGAAGCTTGTTCATTAGCAGGCACACTTGGCTTGGGTAAGTTGATTGCTTTTTATGATGATAACGGTATTTCTATCGACGGCAACGTAGAAGGCTGGTTCACTGATGACACAGTAAAACGCTTTGAAGCTTATCGCTGGCATGTCATTGATCAGGTTGATGGGCACGATGCTGCAGCGATTAAAGCTGCTATTGAACAAGCGCAAGCAGTGACTGAGCGTCCTACCTTGATTGTGTGTAAAACCATCATAGGGTTCGGTGCCCCTAATAAGCAAGGCTCGGAAAGTTGTCATGGTGCCCCACTAGGCGCTGAAGAAGTTGCTGCAGCACGCGAACAGTTAGGCTGGCCATATGGACCATTTGAAATTCCAAATGACGTTTACAATGCATGGTCAGCGGTTGAAGCTGGTGCTGCGATAGAAGCACAATGGCAACAACGATTTGCTGCTTACGCTGACGCTTATCCCGAATTAGCGGCAGAATTTGAACGCCGTATGGCTGGTACCTTACCGGCTGACTTTGTCCAGCAAGCCGATGCTTATATTGCACAATTACAAGCTAATCCAGCAACTATCGCGAGCCGAAAAGCGTCACAAAATGCATTAAATGCCTATGGGCCACTGCTGCCAGAATTGCTCGGAGGTTCTGCCGACTTAGCTGGTTCTAACCTGACCTTATGGCAAGGCTCAAAAGGTATCACTGCAGCTGATGCAAGCGGCAATTACGTTTATTATGGTGTGCGTGAGTTTGGCATGTCTGCCATTATGAATGGTATCGCTTTACACGGCGGTTTCACCCCGTATGGGGCAACCTTTTTAATGTTTATGGAATACGCTCGCAATGCCGTGCGGATGGCTGCGTTAATGAAGCAGCAGAGTATTTTTGTCTATACCCACGATTCCATTGGGTTAGGAGAGGATGGCCCAACGCATCAACCGATTGAGCAATTGGCCAGTTTACGTATGACTCCACAATTGAGCACGTGGCGTCCGTGTGACCAAGTCGAATCTGCGGTCGCTTGGAAATACGCTTTAATGCACAAAGATGGCCCAACGGCACTCGTGTTTAGCCGCCAAAATTTACCGCAGCAAACGCGTACGAGTGACCAAGTCAGTGCCATTGAGCGTGGTGGTTATGTGTTATATGAACATGGGGCAAACCCAGAATTAATTTTGATTGCGACAGGATCCGAGGTTGCCTTGGCGATGACCGCTGCTCAGCAATTAGCGGCAGATGGTGTCGCCGTGCGCGTGGTATCTATGCCATCTACGGATGTGTTCGACCAGCAAAGTGCGGAGTACCGCGAGCAGGTATTGCCAGCCGCTGTAACCAAGCGCATTGCGATTGAAGCCGGTATCGCAGATTATTGGTATAAATATGTGGGGTTAACCGGGCGTATCATTGGCATGACGACTTTTGGTGAGTCAGCGCCAGCCGATCAATTGTTTACATATTTTGGCTTCACGCCAGAGCATATTATGGCCGTAGCGCAGGAATTGTTGAACTCATGAGTGATGCACCAGCACGAGTCGCCCTCAATGGTTTTGGCCGAATCGGTCGTAACGTGCTGCGGGCACTTTACGAGCGGGGTTACCGTGAGCGGTTGCAAGTCGTCGCGATTAATGAGTTAGCACCAGTTGCAGCAATGGCGCATTTGCTCAAGTACGATACGAGCCACGGTCGGTTCCAAAGCCCAGTGGTGGTGCGCGATGAAGCCCATCTAGAGGTTGCCGGCGATATCATTGCGGTATCGGCGCAGCAACGGCTACAAGACTTACCGTGGCAGTCGGCTGACATTGACTTAGTGCTAGATTGCACTGGTGTGTACGGTACTCCAGAGGATGGTCAGACGTATCTTGAACAAGGGTTGCCACGCGTCTTGTTTTCTCATCCGGGGCGCGCTGATTTAGATTTTACCGCTATATTTGGGATAAATACCGATGAGTTGCAGGCTGAGCATCGGTGGGTATCGAACGGTTCTTGTACAACCAACTGTATTGTGCCAGTCATTAAAGTATTGGATGATGCGTTTGGGATTGATAGTGGGGCGATCACCACAATTCATGCGGCTATGCATGATCAGCAGGTAATTGATGCTTATCACAGTGATCCGCGTTTAGCCCGAGCCGCAGGGCGCTCAATTATTCCCGTCGATACACGATTAGCGCGTGGTATTGAGCGTATTTTACCGAAGTTCGCAGGCCGATTTGAGGCTATCCAGGTACGCGTGCCAACCACCAACGTTACAGCAATGGATTTAAGCGTAACGGTAAATACACCGGTGACAGTTGAGCAAATTAATGAAACTTTGGCGGCTGCGGCACGGGGATCTTTAGCTGAGGTACTAGGCTTTGTTGATGAGCCATTAGTTTCAATAGATTTTAACCATGATCCACGTTCAAGTATTGTCGATGGAACGCAAACGCGAGTTGCTGATAAGCGACTGGTTAAAGTGTTGTGTTGGTGTGATAACGAATGGGGATTTGCAAATCGAATGTTAGATACCGCGCAAGTGATGTTGGTGCGGGCAGGTCATATTTAAATGCATGAGGCGATTATATGTCAGCTGTAATTACGATGTCAGATTTAGATCTCGACGGATTACGAGTACTGATTCGTGAGGATTTAAACGTACCTATTAGTGATGGCAAAGTCACGTCAGATGCGCGCATCCGCGCTGCAATTCCCACCATCGAAGCAGCTTTAAATGCTGGGGCTAAAGTGATGGTAATGTCGCACTTAGGACGCCCGCAAGAAGGGGTGTACGATCCCGAGTTTTCATTGCAGCCAGTGGTTGATTATCTTAATGACGCTTTGTCGGTGCCTGTACGTCTTGTGCAGGATTATCTGAACGGGGTGGACGTGAATGCTAATGAAGTTGTGGTGTTTGAAAACGTTCGCTTCAATCCAGGTGAAAAGAAGAATGACGATACGCTGTCACAACAACTTGCAGCGTTATGTGATGTGTTTGTGATGGACGCGTTTGGTACTGCGCATCGCGCTCAAGCATCAACGCATGGGGTGGCAAAGTATGCCGATGTGGCTTGTGCAGGTCCGCTCCTGGCAGCTGAGCTTGATGCACTAGGCAAAGCCTTAGAAAACCCCGCTCGGCCATTAGTGGCGATTGTGGGTGGTTCGAAAGTTTCGACTAAGTTAACTGTGCTTGAATCGTTGTCACAAGTGGTTGATCAACTGATTGTCGGTGGTGGTATTGCCAACACCTTTATCGCAGCTGCAGGCCATAATGTGGGTAAATCGCTGTACGAGGCCGAGCTAATCAATGAAGCTAAACGTCTCGCCGCGGCTGCACACAGCCAAGGGGGGAGTATTCCGGTGCCTACCGATGTGGTGACCAGCAAGGAATTTAGCGCAACTGCTGCTGCAGAAACCAAGGCAGTGGCTGAAATCACGGCTGACGATATGGTGCTCGATATTGGGCCAGAAACAGCTGCTAACTTTGCTAAAATTTTAGCAAATGCTGGGACTATTGTTTGGAATGGTCCAGTAGGTGTGTTTGAATTTGATCAGTTCGGCGCAGGCACGAAAGCGCTCGCTGAAGCTATTGCGAACAGTGCTGCATTTTCTATTGCTGGTGGTGGTGATACATTAGCTGCAATTGATAAGTATGGAATCGCTGATAAAATCAGCTATATATCAACCGGTGGTGGTGCCTTTTTAGAATTCTTAGAAGGAAAGAAACTGCCTGCTGTCGCGATTTTGGAAGAGCGCGCACTAAATGGCTAACAGCCAACCTTAATAGGATATTAGGAGTTAAACAACATGGCATTAATTTCATTACGGCAGTTGCTTGATCATGCAGCTGAACACGATTATGGCGTTCCTGCATTTAACGTGAATAACTTAGAGCAAATGCGCGCCATTATGCAGGCAGCAGACGAAACCGATAGCCCAGTTATCGTCCAAGCCTCTGCTGGTGCACGCAGCTATGCTGGCGCCCCATTTTTACGTCATCTGATTTTGGCCGCAATCGAAGAATGGCCACATATTCCGGTGGTGATGCACCAAGACCATGGTACCTCACCGGCAGTATGTCAGCGTTCTATCCAACTGGGCTTTAGCTCAGTGATGATGGATGGTTCTTTGCTTGATGATGGTAAAACCCCAGCAGATTACGATTATAACGTGCGTGTTACTCAACAGGTAGTGGCCATGGCGCATGCTTGTGGGGTCTCTGTTGAAGGTGAGTTAGGTGTATTAGGTTCACTCGAAACTGGTGAAGCAGGGGAAGAAGATGGTGTGGGCGCTGAAGGTAAGCTCACGCATGATCAACTGCTAACTGACCCAGAAGAAGCCGCCGCATTTGTGCGCGCAACGAATGTTGACGCTTTGGCAATTGCCTGCGGTACATCACACGGTGCGTATAAATTCTCACGGCCGCCAACCGGCGATATATTAGCCATCGATCGGATCAAAGAAATCCACAAACGGATCCCGAATACTCACCTCGTGATGCATGGTTCATCATCAGTACCGCAAGAATGGCTGAAGATAATTAATGAATTCGGTGGTGAGATTCCAGAAACTTATGGTGTTCCAGTGGAGCAAATCGTTGAAGGGATCAAGCACGGGGTGCGTAAGGTGAATATTGATACTGACTTACGTCTTGCATCAACTGGTGCAATTCGTCGTCATTTGGCTCAGAATCCAAGCAACTTTGACCCGCGCAAGTATTTAAAAGCTTCAACTGATGCTATGTACGAAATTTGCAAAGCACGTTATGAAGCATTCGGTTGTGCGGGGCAAGCGAGCAAAATTAAACCGATTTCTTTAGAAGAAATGTTCAAGCGCTATGAACGGGGCGAATTAGACGCTAAAGTGAATTAATTAAGCCTAGCGCGCATGGCCTTAGTCTGTATAATTATATACAGGCTATAGGCCTGTTTAATTATATGAAAAAGGTCGAAGACTAGGGGGATATGTGCGCATCTCATTATTATCATTAACACTCGTCTCTACGCTAGGGCTTGCTAGTTTACCGGTGTCAGCGAGCATTTTTATGTACGACGACGCCAGTGATTTGGATACCGAAACCAAATCCGATTGGGATGCAAGCGCTGAGCTGGGGTTGTTATTCACTTCAGGAAACACCGAAACTGAAACCTTTAAAGCCAAACTGAACTTAGCTCGTGATTTTGAAAATTGGCGCCATAAAGGCGTGATCGACTATTATCGTTCTGAGCAAAAAGACCAAGTTAATGGTGGTAATATCCTCACTGGCGACAAATTCTTTATTTCCGGTCAGAGTAACTATAAGTTTTCTCCAGATAGCCGCTCATCATTGTTTGTCTTTGGTTCGTATGAGGAAGATAAATTTAGTGCTTATGAATACCAAGGCACGTTTGCGGTGGGTTATGGTACCCGCTACCGTTACAGTGAAAATTTATACACTGACTATGAAATTGGTCCCGGTTACTCATTTAACCGTCCGATCATCGGTGGTGTTGCACAAGACCAAGAAACCAGCGTTATTCTTCGTTTAGCCGGTAACTTGGTGTGGGATATTTCGAAAAACTCTAAGTTCAATGCGTTGGCATCGACCGAAGTGGGTGAAGAAAACACCAAGACCCGTGCTGAGGCATCTATCTCGGCGAATATCAACAGTTCATTAGCACTGAAGTTTTCAGTATCAGGTACACATAACTCATACCTAGAAGATGTGTCCAAAGAAAAACTCGACACTGAAACTGCCGTTACTTTAGTTTATTCGTTCTAATCTTGAATAACATTCGCGGTGGGTATAATACCCATCGCGCTGTCTCTTCTATTGAAATAGCTGGATTGTAGCAATAATTTGACTCAAACTATGACGCAATAGTTAAATTTGTCTTTGCGCCTCTGGTAAATCTCCGTTAGTATTCGCGCACCTGAATTTGGGATTGTTACAATTTGTTTCTGCAGCTACAAAAGGCGAGATCTTATGTCTGCTAATTCGTTTCTGGGTGTATTTGCTAAATCACCCATTAAACCGATGATCGAGCATATCGATCAAGTGCACGATTGTGCGATGGCACTGAAACCCTTTTTCCAAGCCGTTTATGCTGGTGATTGGAGCGCAGCAGAAAACTATCGGCAAGAGATTGTGAATAAAGAACGGATCGCCGATGAGTTGAAGCGCAATATCCGACTTAATCTGCCAGGCGGTTTATTTATGCCGGTAGAACGCACCGACCTACTGGAACTGGTTTCACAGCAAGATCGTATTGCTAACAAAGCCAAAGATATCTCAGGCCTAATCACCGGCCGTCAACTGCAAATTCCAGCCCCCTTGGTAGAAGGCTTCGACGCCTACCTGTCACGTTGCCTCGACGCTACCGACAAAGCCAAAGAAACCATTGGTGAGTTTGATGATTTACTTGAAGTAGGTTTCCGTGGTCGGGAACGGGTGTTTGTCGACAAACTCATTTCTGAGCTTGACGAAATTGAGCGCGATACAGATGCATTACAAATAACCCTGCGGCGACAACTTCGTACATTAGAAAACGAGTTGAACCCACTTGATGCCATGTTCTTATATGAAATTTTAGATTGGGTTGGTGATCTAGCCGACCTAGCCGAGCGTGTGGGCGCGCGTTTTGAGCTCATGTTAGCACGAGTCTAAGTCGGAGTTTCACTGATGGATATATTAAGCACTTATCACATGACCCTGATCGTGCTCGCAGCAGCATTTGGTCTATTTATGGCGTGGGGTATTGGCGCTAATGACGTCGCCAACGCGATGGGTACCTCGGTTGGTTCAAAAGCATTAACAATCAAGCAAGCTATCATTGTTGCAATGATCTTTGAGTTCGCTGGTGCCTACCTTGCTGGTGGTGAAGTGACCTCAACCATTCGTAACGGCATTATCGATTCTTCCTACTATACACATGTCCCCGAGTTGTTGGTGTTTGGTATGATAGGGGCATTATTAGCAGCAGGAACTTGGCTACTTATTGCTTCATGGGCTGGCTGGCCAGTTTCAACCACACATTCAATTATCGGTGCCATCGTCGGCTTCTCTGCCGTAGGTGTTGGCGTGGAATCGGTGAAGTGGGGGGCAGTAGTCGGGATTGTTGGTAGTTGGGTCATAACTCCGCTAATTGCTGGTGTGATCGCCTATTTTGTGTTCTTGAGTGCGCAGAAACTCATTTTTGATGCAGAAAATCCGTTACGCATGGCTGTGCGCTATGTGCCTTTCTATATGGGCATCACCGGGTTCATGATTTCTTTGGTGACCATTAAGAAGGGCTTAAAGCACGTTGGTATCGACCTCAGTAATAATGAAGGTTATATACTTGCTGTTGCGATTGGGGTTGTCGTTGGAATTATTGGGCGCATTTTGATTGCACGGTTGAAGTTTGATGAGAAGGCCGACAAAACATCGCACTATGTGAACGTCGAAAAAGTATTCGGTATTCTGATGATAGTGACTGCATGTTCGATGGCATTTGCTCATGGCTCAAATGACGTTGCAAACGCGATTGGGCCAGTTGCTGCGGTTGTGAGTGTGGTACAAAGTGGTGGTGTTATCTCACCCAAAGCACAGCTTGTATGGTGGGTTTTGCCTGTCGGTGCTCTCGGTATTGTGTTGGGCTTGGCGATGTTTGGTCGCCGAGTTATTGCAACGATCGGTAAGGGTATCACCCATTTGACACCAAGCCGTGGATTTGCGGCAGAGTTAGCAGCTGCAACGACAGTCGTTATCGCATCTGGTACTGGTTTGCCAATTTCCACTACTCAAACGCTCGTTGGGGCAGTATTAGGGGTTGGCATGGCACGTGGTATCGCAGCGCTTAATTTAGGCGTGGTACGTAACATTGTGGTGTCATGGGTCGTAACGCTACCAGCTGGCGCGGTGATGTCGATTATCTTCTTTTATATCATACGCGCAATATTCTCCGCTTAAGCTAAAGCGATATCAGTGAAAGAGCACTTCGGTGCTCTTTTTTTTTACCTGAAAAAAAACTTTTAACAGGCTACGCTCGACTATATAGCTAAACATAAAAAAGGATGGTGAATGGTGTTTGCACCTTCTGATGAACGTCTAGTGAAGTTAGCGCTAAGGAACAATAAAGACGCTTGGTTACAGCTCGTGAAACGTTACGAGGGGCTGATCTATAACTATGGGCTGCGGATGCTAGGCAACGCGGAAGATGCATTGGACTTAATGCAGGAAGTGTTTTTTTCAGTGTATCGGAGTTTATCAAGCTGGCGTGGTGACAGCTCATTTAAGACCTGGTTAATGACTATTGCGCACCGTCGGTGTGTAGAACAGTACCGGCGACGACGGGAAGAGGTTGGTGATGAGGCTCTCGCAGAGCAAGAAAGTAACGACCTTTGGCATGACCCGGAACAAGTGTTCGTACGGCAACAGAAAGGTTTGCGGCTCTTGCAAGCGATGCAGCAGCTACCGATAGAGCAGCGCTTGGTTGTCGAGCTGAAGTTTTTTCAGCAATTAGCGCATACCGACATCGCTGAGCAATTAGAGATCCCATTAAATACGGTTAAATCACGGTTTTACACTGCTATTGAGAAGTTAAAAAGCCTGATAGAGGTAGATGAGTATGAGTAAACAGCATCAGTTTGAACAATGGTTAAGCGAGGCAGCAGCTGAAGTAACAGCAGCACCTGTTCCTGAATGGGATAGAGCAGCCACATATCGCCCCATGATGCACAACCATCAGCCTTGGTGGCAACGTCCGTGGTTACCCATAACATCATTTGCAACGTCCGCTTTGGCGGTGTTGTTGGTCGTTGCACAAGTACAGATTAGCAGTGATGCACAGGGCTTTACCATTCAGTTTGGCCAGTCACCTGCAGCGCAAGTTGAAGCTTTAGTGGCTGCTGAAGTGGGGGCTATGCGAGATGAGTTACGAGCAGAAATGACGGCCGTCAATGAACAGTTTGCCGAATATATGTTGGCGGTTAACCGTCAAGAACGTGAAGCAGAGCTTGAAGATCTTATTCAATACATCAGCTTGCTTCGCGAAGATGACCAAATCTACTTCGCCAGCCAGTTACAACAGTATGCCGAAGATTGGATTTACCACGTAGAACTGCTCAATCAATCCGTACAGTAAGAAAGAGGTTTATTATGATTCGTACCACAGTTATTGCCTTTGCTATGGCAACCACAACCTTGGTTTCAAGCACAGCATTGGCGCAATCACAAGCTGTTGATAGCAGCCGCCATCAAGCGTTGAAACAAGAGCTGGAAGTGATGAATACCATTTTGGAAACTCGGTTAACGCAGTTAGTAACAACGACCGAGGAGCAACCTAAGTGGATGTTTAATGGTCGCTTACAGCATACTTACTTAGCTGGTCAGGGCGTTGTTTACGAAGTCAATTTGCCAGGTTCTATGGGCTTTCATTGGCGTCATGTGATGCCTAAATTTAAGCGAGACGGTGAACAACTCCAGTTCCCAAAAATGACAAAATTCAGTGAGGCACTCGGTGAAATTGTTGTTGATATCAAAGAGCAGCGACATGCCATTCGTGAGTTAGAGCGTGCCCAACGAAATGCGGATCAAAGCAAGCGTGAGCTACACCAACAAGAGCTTGAGTTAGCTAAAGCGCGGTTAGAAGAAGCTCGACAAAAATTAGAGGAAGAACGTAAAGTACTTCGCGCTACTGCGGGTGATTTACGTGAGCAACACCAAAAAATACGGCAGCAGCGCCAAGAGCAAATCCAACAGCATGTTGCTCAGTTCGAACAAACGTTGGCTGAAACCTTATGTACCTATGGTTCTAGCCTAGCATCCTTGCCAGCGAATGAAACAATCAGTGTGGTAATTAAAGGTGCTGGTAACAAAGAGCAAGGTGGCCGTGACAAAGTATATATCTTCAACCAAACAGATATTCAAAGCTGTGGCAATGCTGAAAATGCTGGTAGCCTACTCAAGAATGCGGTGACTTACTCGTACTAATCTATCGTCGGTTATGACGATGACAGAGCGCGCTACAACTGTTAGCGCGCTTTTTTTTGTGCGCTAAAAACGGTAAAGTACGCGCCATTCCAATGACTGAAGAATTATTATGAAGGTATCTGATTTCCAATTCGAGCTCCCGGACGAGTTAATCGCCCGTTATCCGCAACCGGAACGTACCGCGAGCCGTTTATTATATTTGAACGGTACCACCGGCGCCATTGAGCATCAGCAATTCAAGCACATCGCTACGCATTTGAAAGCGGGTGATTTGTTAGTGTTTAACGATACTCGCGTGATCCCAGCACGGCTATTAGGTGAAAAGCAATCGGGTGGTAAAGTTGAGGTTTTGGTTGAGCGAATTATTGATAATCATCGGGTACTGGCGCATGTGCGTAGCAACCGTGCGCCAAAACCAGGTGCAGTATTAATATTGGAGCAGGCCATTGAAGCCACCATGATTGCCCGTCATGACACCTTGTTTGAGTTACGTTTTAACAGCTCTGAAAAGGCCTTAAACCTGTTAGAAGAGTATGGCCACATGCCATTGCCGCCATATATCGACCGCCCCGATGAAGCTAGTGACCGGGAGCGTTACCAAACGGTTTATAACCGTAAGCCAGGTGCGGTGGCAGCCCCAACAGCTGGATTACACTTCGATAAAACCTTGTTACAAGAGTTACAAGCCCAAGGTGTGGAATTTGCATACGTAACGTTGCACGTGGGCGCGGGTACGTTCCAGCCCGTGCGGGTAGAAACCCTTGAAGAGCATCAAATGCACTCGGAGTATGTGGAAGTACCTGCCGAAACTGTTGCGGCGATTGCGGCAGCGCGCGAGCGTGGTGGCCGAGTGGTCGCTGTAGGTACCACCTCGGTACGGTCGCTAGAATCAGCGGCGCAAGCAGCCTTAGCGCAGCAACAACCGTTGCAACCATACGTTGCGGATACCGATATCTTTATTTATCCCGGCTATGAATTTCAGGTTGTGGATGCGCTGATCACTAATTTTCACCTACCTGAATCAACGCTCATTATGCTGGTTTCTGCATTTGCTGGTCGCGAGCACGTCATGCACGCCTATGCCGAAGCAGTGAAAGCACGCTATCGTTTTTTTAGCTACGGCGATGCAATGTTTGTGACCCGCTCTGGACGCTAGGGTATACTGAATGCCTCGGACTGTTTTTCCGTGATTATCAGGTTGGTGAGACGATGAAATTTGAATTATTAAAAACCTCGGGGAAGGCTCGTCGAGGGCGTATAACGTTTGCACGAGGGGTGGTTGACACTCCAGCATTTATGCCAGTAGGTACGGCTGGTACAGTAAAAGGTATGTCGCCGGAAGAAGTTGCCGCCACGGGTGCACAAATTTGTTTAGGGAATACGTTTCACCTGATGTTGCGTCCAGGGACAGCTGTCATCAAACAACACGGCGATCTGCACGATTTCATGAACTGGGATAAGCCCATACTTACTGACTCAGGTGGGTTCCAAGTCTTTAGCCTCGGTGAACTTCGAAAAATTACCGAAGAGGGCGTGACATTCCGATCTCCGATTAACGGTGAAAAGATTTTACTAACGCCAGAGAAATCAATGGAAGTCCAGCGTGACCTAGGATCAGATATTGTAATGATCTTTGACGAATGCACGCCATACCCAGCAACACCTGAAGAAGCTCGGCATTCGATGGAACTGTCATTACGTTGGGCAGAACGTTCCAAGACAGCACACGGTGACAACCCTGCTGCTTTGTTTGGGATCATCCAAGGCGGCATGTACGAAGAATTGCGTACTATTTCATTAGATGGACTTACCAAGATTGGTTTCGATGGTTATGCCATTGGCGGTTTATCGGTAGGTGAGCCTAAGCAAGATATGATGCGAATTTTAGATCATATCGCCCCGCAGATGCCAAGCGACAAGCCGCGTTATTTGATGGGTGTAGGTAAGCCAGAGGACTTAGTGGAAGCAGTACGGCGGGGCGTCGATATGTTTGACTGCGTGATGCCGACCCGTAACGCTCGTAATGGCCATTTATTCATTAGCACTGGGGTGGTGAAGATCCGTAATGCGGTACATCGTACAGATACGGGGCCACTTGACCCAGAATGCGACTGCTACACGTGCAAGAATTACTCTAGGGCTTATTTGCATCATTTGGATCGTTCGAATGAAATGCTTGGCGGGCGTCTGAATACCATTCATAACCTTCATTTTTATCAAAAAGTCATGGGTGATATGCGTGATGCCATAGCAGCGGATCGCTTTGATGAGTTTGTGGCCGAGTTCTATGCTAAACGAGGTCTAGCGGTTCCCGCGCTTAAATAGCGCGGGCAATATCGACGATATAGGGTTTGATGCCGGCGAAGAAGAACTCGACGGCAATGAGCATGACTATCAAGCCCATTAAGCGCATTAAAATTTTACTGCCACTGCGGCCAAGTTTATTGAGCAATTGCCGCCCACTTGCTAAGAACAGCGCAACGAGAACGCAGACTGAGAAAATCGCAGCGAATAAGCTGATGGTATTGCTGGTTGACTGGCTATCTTGGATAAAGAGGATCACCATAGTGATCGCGCCAGGGCCAGCAACCATGGGGATACCGATAGGGGTAACCGCTACGTCAGAGCCGAAATCACTTTCGGTTTCGCCATCCATTCGACGGGGAACAGTACGGCCACGGAGCATTTCAAAACCCATAATAAAGAATAATACGCCGCCAGCAACCCGTAAGCCGTTCACGGAAATGCTGAAGAAATTGAATAAAAACTCTCCAACTAACGCAAACACCGATAGCGCAATAAAAGCAGTGATTGCTGCACGCATAGCGACCCAGCGAGCCGCCTTTGGAGTCATGGCTTCAGTCAGCGCGATATAAATCGGAATGGCCGCAATCGGATTGATCATGGTGAATAAAGACGTGAATTGAAATAAAAAGGTATCCAACATGACGCGCTCCAACAAGCCAATGACAGGACCTATAGTTTACTAAGTTATTCATTAAACTGCATGAATTTTCGTTAACATGGTGCTGATTTTTGTTTTAATCAACACCTCTACCACTGTAACAGCCTCTGATACAAAATGTGAGGGTAATTCACAGGATTAAAATCGATCTTAGGCTTTACATCAGGATCTGAACTCGCTACAATTCAGCACCAAATTTAATCGAGCTGGTTATTTTTTATACAGAGAATAGCCCAAATTGAGATCAACAACAGAATTTTCATTGAGGTGAGATTTTAATGCCAGTTGTTAAAGTAAAAGAGAACGAGCCGTTTGACGTAGCGCTGCGCCGCTTCAAGCGCTCTTGCGAAAAAGCAGGGGTTTTATCAGAAGTACGCCGTCGCGAATTCTACGAGAAGCCGACTGCAGAGCGTAAGCGCAAGAAAGCAGCTGCTGTTAAGCGTCACGCGAAAAAAATGTCGCGTGAGAATGCGCGTCGCACTCGTCTGTATTAAGAAACTGGTACCGTAGCGGCACTGCCGAGTGCGGTGTCACTACAACACAGACCTCGAATGAGCCGAAGTGAGTTTAACTTACTTCGGCTTTTTCATTGTGGCTTGCACCAACTGCTACACCGAGTACAATTCAACTCTCACATCCAAATTTATGCAAACACACAGGCAGGTCATGGCAGGTCTTATTCCCAAAAGCTTTATTCAGGATCTTATTGAACGTGCTGACGTGGTTGAAATTGTTGATAGCCGCGTTCCGCTGAAAAAAGCCGGTAAAAATTATCAGGCCTGCTGCCCATTTCACAATGAGAAGAGCCCTAGTTTTACTGTTGCCCCTGACAAGCAGTTTTATCATTGCTTTGGTTGTGGTGAACATGGCAACGCTATCGATTTTTTAATGAAATATGATGGGCTTGAGTTTCCTGAAGCAGTGGAAGAGTTGGCTCACATGTTGGGGTTAGAAGTACCCCGAGAAACCACTGCCAACCCTGCTGAAGATGCTCGTAAACGGGCACAACAGGCCAGCGACTATGAACAAATGGAGCGAGCCGCGAAATTCTTTGCTCATCAGTTGCGCCACCACTCAAATTCTCCTCAAGTCATTGAGTACCTCAAAGGTCGCGGCATTCAGGGTGAGACGGTTAAGCAATTCCAAATTGGCTATGCCCCGGACGGTTGGGACGGCCTGTTGCAAGCCTTAGGATCGGATCAACGATCGCGGCAGCAGTTGCTCGATCTCAAGTTAATTAATCGTAATGAGCAGGGGCGTCATTATGATTTTTTCCGGGACCGATTGATGTTTCCCATTCGTGACCGGCGCGGTCGCGTGGTTGGCTTTGGGGGGCGGATACTACAAGGTGATGGACCTAAGTATCTCAACTCACCCGAAACTCGTATTTTCCATAAAGGCCGGGAACTGTATGGCTTTTATGAAGCCCGCCAAGCACATCGTGAACTGTCACAAGTGGTGATTGTGGAAGGTTACATGGATGTAGTGGCGCTGGCGCAAGCAGGAATTGATTTTGCGGTAGCCTCGCTTGGCACCGCTACCACCGCTGATCAATTACAGATGCTGTTTCGCGCAACCCGCAAAGTTATCTGCTGTTACGACGGCGACCGAGCGGGCCGTGAGGCTGCCTGGCGAGCTTTAGAAAATGCTTTGCCGCTGTTGCAAGACGGTATTGAAATGAACTTCCTGTTTTTACCTGATGGAGAGGATCCAGATAGCCTTGTACGCCGCGAGGGTGCACAACCATTCCTGCACCGTTTAAATCAAGCACAGAGCTTTATTGACTACTTTTTTAGCCATTTAACTGAGACTATCGATGTCCAAACTGATGCTGGTAAATCGTTACTACTCAAACAGACCAAGCCGTTATTAGAACGTGTGGCGAGTGAATTCTATCGCAATATTCTCATTGAACGCCTCGCGCGCTTGTTGCGGTACGAAGTGTCACAATTACGAGCGTCGATCACAAATGTGACGGCGCAGCAGCCGCACACGCCACAGTTAAAAATGACTCCGATGCGACGTGCTATAGCACTATTGCTTCAGCAACCTGAAATTGGTAAGGAAGTACCATTGCATCCGGAATTGGCAGGGCTAAAACTTCCGGGTGTCAAACTGTTACTCAGATTACATGAACAGATTCACCAGGGTGCGATGTCGACAGCTCAGTTACTTGAGTTATGGCGGGGTGAACGAGAAGAACAAGCGTTGCGTCAATTAGCACGCTGGGAGCATCATCTGAATTCAGAGAACATGGCGCAAGAATTCTATGCCATCTTTGCTTATTTTATCGATCTTTTTGTCGAGCAACGAGCCAACGAATTGTTAGCCAAAGAGCAGCAAGCACCATTAAGTCGCGCTGAGCGCCAAGAATACCTCACCTTGCTGCAGTACCTGAAAGATAGTGAATC